>Ga0272446_1000017_pt1 | contig 207197 bp, 187 predicted proteins | sample YNPCB0061_FD_194587 | JGI IMG/M metagenome (GOLD analysis project Ga0272446, IMG submission 194587) | Hot spring microbial mat communities from Yellowstone National Park, WY, United States - YNP-CB-006-1 | ecosystem: Environmental > Aquatic > Thermal springs > Hot (42-90C) > Sediment | place... | reverse complement strand
CAAGGTATTTTTGAACAGGCTGGCAAAGTTTTATGGCAGTGTAAGCTTCCGGGCTTTGAGCTTTGAGGATGAAGTGCTGTTCGGAATTGGAGTCTGCCTCCAAAATAATTTTGCCCCACTTTTCAAAATTGTGTTCCAAGTCTTGTAAAACATTTAAGGGAATCTCGTAACGGCTATATTGTTTCAAAGTGGCGATGATTTCGGTCGAATTCATTCCCGCTGCGGCCGCATTCCAAAGGCTAAGGGGTGAAATTCGGTAAGTGTGGATGTATTCGGGGCTTTTCTCGAGTTCGGCAAATCGGCTTAATCGATCACGTACCTCCCCAAATAACGGATGTTGGGTTTCGAGGAGGATGCTTCCATCGCTTTGGATGATGAGGGGCATTATCTCATGGTTATAGTGCATCATGACAGTATAAAAAAAATATGCTTAAAGAACAATAAAGATAATTTTTAGTTAAGTCGATGAATTTGGTTAAGTTTGAAAAAAAATTAAAAAGTTTTACCCTGATTCATAAAAATATAATGTGATTAGAGTGTTTTTCGGTGACTTTTTAAAGAAAAAATTGTTCTAACCTTGATTTGAAATGTATTTCTTGTTATTTTTTTGATGGAGGTTTTTTTAATGTCAGCACACACCGCAATAACCTTAAAAGAAGATGTTTATCGCTTCGTTGCCAACGTTGAGGAGGAAGACATCGACCTTTTTGAAGGAATTTGGCCGATTCCCCATGGAATTTCCATGAACAGCTACTTTGTTCAAGGCGAAAAAGGTGCCCTGATTGACCTAGTTTGCGCTTGGGAAGGGACGCCTGTAAAAGTTTTGGATCAAATGCAAGAAAAAAGTTTCTCTGTTCACGATGTTCATTATGCGGTGTTGAATCACATGGAGCCCGACCACACTGGTTTTTTGCCCCTTTTAATGGAAAAAAATCCCAATATTACGGTTGTTTGCACCGAAAAAGCCGCAAAACTGGTTCGAAGCTTTTACAACATTGATCGAATCATGACGGTGAAATCCGGAGATAGCCTAGACCTGGGCAAGGGAAAGGTCCTCCATTTTCAAGAAATCCCCAACGTACACTGGCCAGAAACCATGGTAACTTACGAAAGCCAGTCACGTATTTTGTTCACTTGTGATGCCTTTGGGGGATTTGGCAGTATTGACGAAGTAGTTTTTGACGATCAACTCACTGAAGGACTGAACAAGTTTTATTACGATGAAAGTTTAAGATATTACGTTGATATTGTTGGAGCCTTCTCGACATTTGTGTTGCGTGCTATCGACAAGGTGGCATCTCTCAACCTGCCAATTGACATCATCGCCCCAGCGCACGGAATCATCTACCGCAAAAATCCCATGGAGATCGTCAATCGCTATAAAAAATTTGCCACCTATATGGAAGGTCCTTGTGAACCTGAAATTACCCTGATCTGGAGCAGCATGTATGGCAATACTGAAAAGTTGGTTCAAACCATTATTGATGGAGTGCGTTCTGAGAATGTCGATATAAATATTTTCCGTGTACCGCAAGACCACGTCAGCTACATTTTACCCGCAGCCTATCGATCGAGTGCATTAATACTCGGGATGCCCACTTATGAGTACAAGATGTTCCCCCCCATGGCTTACACGATTGACATGTTTGGGCGAAAACACGTTTACAATAAAAAAGTGTTGCGTTTTGGAAGTTACGGTTGGAGTGGAGGAGCTCAAAAAGAATTTGAAGAGCTGGTTGAAAAATGGAAATTAAAATGGACCATGGTAAACCCGATTGAATGGGAAGGCGCTCCCACCGAGGAAACCCATCAACAAGCATTCCAAGCAGCTGCGGCTTTGGCACGTGAAGTGAAACAGGTGGTGAAGGCTTAAAAGTGCTTCGTTGTTAATAGCGCTCCTCTTTGGCGGGGGCGCTTTTTTTTATAGTAGGATTGAGATTGGGATTGATTTGTTGAATCTGTGAAAAGAGTTTTTGCGAGATTGACCCCTAAGTTATTGAGATGAGTTGACCCTTAAAACATTGATCTGGGTAAAATAACAGACAATTAGTTATCCAGCTGTTTCAGTCAATGAAATGAAGTTCTTTAATGTCTGAAAACCTAAATGAACCTTTATAGTGTCTTTTCATTCAACTACTTTCCTAAAAATGCATTCAAAAATTCACCTTCTTGTAATGAAAAAGAGGGAGGTGAATCTTGTTTATACCGAAGTTTTGTCCAAATCATCACTGTTCTCTTCACTCCGAGTCGGTGGCCTTTCAAAACCAGGGTTGGTACCAGCACTATGGGTTTCATTACACTAAAATTCGTGGCGCAGTTCAACGTTTCCGGTGTTCGTTATGTGGTAAAACCTTTTCAACTCAAACTTTTCGCGTCTCGTACTACGATAAACTTGAAGTGGATTATGAAGTTGTATTAAAGAAACTTGTTTCATGTCATGGGATAAGGGAAACAGCTCGTGCCATGGGGCTCAATCATAAAGTGATAGCTCGACGCCAAGCGAAACTCGTACCCCAGGCAGTGAGCTTCCATGCAAGACACTGGAAAGATGGCATACTTGACCAAACACTTGTTGCGGATAGAGTTGAGAGCTTTGCTCACTCTCACAATTATCCCACATCAATACCAATAACGGCAGGTCAGAAAAGTCGGGTTGCGTGGGGTTTTACCATTCAGACCCACGGTCAAAATCTGGCTAAGAGGAAAACACAACAACTTGGCATGAGGAAATTTGAACGATGTCTCGATTTTAAATCAAATTCAAGAAAAGATAAAATACTGGAGTTGTTTGAATCCTTGAATAGAAAAGGGAATGAAAGTAAGGATTCCATTAACATCATCACCAACGATCAAGAAATTTATGTTAAAGCATTTGAAAAGGCAGGGATGACAAAAAATTGGAAACATCTTCGAGTGAGTACAAAGACTGATCGGAATCAAAAACGACAGTTATCAGCGTTCGAAAATTTACAATTTCATATCCGAAAGGATTTGGCAGAGCACGTGCCACATACCCTATGTTATGCAAAACGACCTGAACGACAGATAGGTCGTCTTGCTTTGTACTTAGCTTGGTATCACGGCTCCAAACCTTATGATAAAGAGGAAAGTCAAGAAGAATCTATTAAACCGTTGGAATGTGTCGGATTGAATCAATCTGCAGTTAAGCAACTTTGGATAAACCTTTTTGAAAAAAGATCCTTTGGATCACAAGAGAAACTTCAAACTTGGCATCAACGGATTTGGAATCGCCAAGATAGAAACCTAAACCTCAGTCAGCAGTATGTGCCAAATTACTTACGGTGTGTGGCTTAAAAAGTTAAAAACGCTATTGATCCTAAAGGACAAATTGTTAAGAAAACTATTGGTTGCCGATAAATCGAGGAAAATAATGTACTAAAATTTTTGCAAATAGATGAAAGTGTAAATAAATTAATATAGTTTTCGTGGTTAATTTAATTTTACATTTTTGAAATAGATTGAGAATTATATTTGAAAATTGCGTTTGGGTAAAATCTTTTTGGTGTTGACAGGGGTGTTATTGATTTCTTGAGTCATTTACTTTTGACCCCAACATTGTTAGGGTCAACTCTCATTCCCCGTCAAAAAACTTATCTTTGCCTCCCCATTATTTAAGGCCACTCCCCCTAAGCAACGTATTCAACCCAAACTCACCTACGTGTCCATTTACAAACATCCCGATGGTTCCCAATAGACTCAATTATCACAAACTCAATTCCCAGCCGTTTTCAGTTCCAATATTCTTAAGGCCAACACCTATCGTGGTTAACCATTCTTCACCTTTCAACGAACATTGTCAAAATTGATTTTCTGCAACGATGTGATACCCTTTAGCAAGGAGGTAGTCAATGCGAGTGATTGCTTTTATTTTTGCAACTCATCTTTTTTTTGCTAGCTGTTCGAGTTCAGCTCCTGGCTCTCCCACTCAAACTCAACCACAACGATCGCCAGAGGTAGACAAAACTAATTTACAAGAATTTCAAATTCAGATTCCCTTGGTTTTGGACTCAAGTACCGACACACGGGGGTCACAGTTAGCTCTTGAGCGCATGATCCTCCCACAATATGGAATGGCGTACCAATGGCAGGTTTATGCCAAAAGGGGCAATTCGTATGCTAGTAGCTACGATGGAACCTTGCACAATGTGATGATCAATAAAATCCAAGAAAAACAAGGTCCCGGTAATAAAAAAATTGTGATTTATTCTTTGCGTTTTTGGGGCAGGGCTGACGAAATTCCCTATAACGAATATCAAATCATCATATCGAATCGTGAAATCGCTGCCCCCGATACATCATGGAATTCTCCCCAGGTATTTCCAAACCGAGTATTATCACAGCTCGGCGTAAATAGAATCAAAGCACGTGTTGTTAAGGTTGAGTACATTGAGAGTCTGGGCTTAGTGGGGACCGTTTGGGTGGCGCGTTAAACGAATGTGCTGGTCAAAGTGCCGCTCAATTTCAACGGGGTAGTGGGAAATGATCATCAAGCTAAAATGTTGTTTTGCCTGAAGATCAAAGATTAAATTCCACAAGTCGTGGCGAGCCTCTTCGTGAAGATTTACTAAGGGCTCGTCTAGAATCAGAATGTCAGGTTGAGCAGCCAAGGCTCGGGCCAGGGCAAGGCGCTTACGCATCCCGCCACTCATTTGGTCGGGAAAGAGTTGGTATTCACAAAGCCCGACCCAATCCAGATACTTCTTGGCCTCTTTTTGCCAGTTGGTAATTTTTTGAGCCCAAAGGGGTAGGGCCACATTCCCAAGGGCATCGCGATGGTTGAGAAGACAGTCCTCTTGAAAAACCAGGATGCATTTGCCCTGGGTCTCAATTACACCTTGATGAGGCTTGAGAAGCCCTCCCATCAATTTGGCCAAGGTGGTTTTGCCACATCCAGAGGGGCCACTCACTAAAAGCCGTTGACTGGGATTCAACCTTAAGTTGAAGTGGACAAAAATTTTATGAGAACCGTAGGAAAAGCTCACATCGAAAAGTTGAATCCCCCCGCGTAATTTGGCTGTGATCCATGGCTCATCCTCACAACGTCCGGACTCAGGAGCGTGACGAGTTGCGATACGGATGGGAAAAACCATAGCCGCGAAAATTCGTGCCAAGGCAGTAAGGCTTAAAATCATCAGAATGAGTAAAAAAGTAAGAGTATAAAAGTCCAAGATGTTATAAACTGCCCACGCAGTTTGAATACGTCGTCCTAGGCCATTTTTTGACCCAAACCATTCACCAATCAAGGTGCTTTTGAGACTAAGCGCCAACCCTATGGTTAAAGCTGGGGTGAGGGTAGCATTAAAAATGGGGCGGATCAGCTCTCTCAGCCAAAGGTAAGGGGAGGGAGCATAAATTCTAAAGGTATCCAGTAACGAAGGGGTTAGGAGCTTGAGGCTTTCTTGGGTGGAAAAATAAATCAGAGGAAGCGACACTAAAAAACCAACCATCATGGGCGGCGCATTGCCTGAGCCTAAAATTAAAACCAGCGGAATAACCCATAAGAGAGCCGGAGTGGCTTGAAGAACTTGAATTAGCGGGTTTACAATTCCTTTACCCATGTTATGACTCACCAACCCTAACATGATGCCAACAACAACTGCCAACAAAAAACCCAAGCCAGAGCGGCTTAAGGTCAAAAAACAGTCCATCCAAAAATCTTTTTGAACAAGGAACTTGAGCGATTGAAGGAAAACTTCAAATGGGGCGGGAACGATGGCGCTTCCCCAGTTCGAGTGGAAAAACTGCCAAAGTCCAATGAGAAGGAAAATTCCTAAAAATGGGACGAATAGTTTCTTAAGAAACGTCAAGGCACAAGAAATTCTGACTTAGGAGCTAAATTGTCGGCCACATATCGGTGGTAAGTTTCTAAAAGTCTGTATTGAGTGGCGTTATCAGGTAGACTGAACAAGGTTGAAGCCAAAGCTTTTTTAGCAAGTTCCACTGGGATTTCAAGTCGCTGGGCAAGGAGGGTAAGTTCCTGATCGGTGTATCCCTGCGTCAGTTTTTGTCGAACGGCGTCACGGAGGGTTTGAAAAACCTTGAGCCTCTGACTCAATTCGCTTGACTTTACAAAGAGAGAAACTTGAGGCGAACGGGCATCTCCAGTCAGTCGTTCCCATTCGGTGGCAAAGTTCATGAGGATTCGCGCTTGGTTTTGAAGTACCAGGCGTGAAACAATGGGTTCTGGAACCGCAATGGCATCTGTTCGGCCTTGCAGGAGCAAGGCAGGCATTTGGGTAATGGGGGAATAATCGATGGTTACGGTATCAAGTAAGTTGGCGCTTTTCAACAAAGCCTTGAGTTGAACCTCCAAAGGCGAACCAGCAAAGGGAACCAAGATGGTCTTGCCGCGAAGAGCTTCTAACCCCTCTTGAGGCAGGTTTTTGGTGAGGATGCTCGAGACCCCCCAAACCACGGTGGCCAGGTGGCGAACCCCTTGATCGGCGTGCCAACGACTCAATCCCAGCTGGTACCCCGTCAACAAAACATCGGAGCGTCCCGCCAAAAATTCAGCAAGGGCTAGGGGGTGATCATCGTAGATGTTGACTTGAATTTGGTTGGATTCCAAAGTTTTTCCCTCAAGAACCAAAAGGGGAGCGCTCGAAATCGTTCGAGGAACAGCGATAGTCAGGATTTGCGCAGAATGTTGTTCACGCTGACCTAAACCCCATCCCGAACTCAAACCTAAAAATAACATCAAGACGAGAATGAAATTAAATTGACGCATGCCTTCTAGATTAATCAGCTTTTATGTTTTTGTCAAAATTTCAAATTGGGTTTATCATAGCCTATGACCATCGTTGAACTCAAACGAACACTCCAACAAAGTCTTTCTAGCATCTATCAGGGTGATCCAACCGTGGTGGATTATCTGTTAATTTTGTTGGTTCTTGGTGCTCACGGCCTAGTGGAAGACGTGCCAGGAACGGGAAAAACAACCCTTGTGAAGGCCTTCGCGCGCTTGGCTGGTCTGACCACCAAGCGTGTTCAGGGAACGCCCGATTTGGCACCGGGTGACATTTTAGGGTGGGCGCAGTACCAGCCTGCAACCGGACAAATCGAGTACCAGGATGGTCCCATCATTACCAACATTCTCTTAGTCGACGAGATCAACCGCGCTCCACCGCGCACCCAGAGCGCCCTTCTTCAAGCCATGGCTGAGGGCTCCTACATGAAATTGGGACAGGTAACCCCCTTGCCCGATCCCTTCATGGTCCTTGCGACACAAAATCCCATCGAATTTGAGGGAACCTTCCCCTTACCAGAGGCCCAACGTGACCGTTTCTTAATTCAGTTCACCCTAGGTTATCCCGATCGTGATCAAGAAATTAAAATTATGACCATGAAAAACCCCGAACTCAGCCTTGAGGAACTAAAACCCATCCTTAATGCCCAGCACATTAAGGCCCTGCGTGTCCAATTGGACAAGGTTCATTGTGATGCCAAAATCCTAAATTGGATCCGTGACCTTGCCGAAGCCTCACGCAAGGATGGGAACCTCGCTTTGGGTATCAGTCCCCGTGGAACGCGGATGCTTTATCGAGCTGGGTTGGCAAAGGCCCTTCTTAATGGGCGTACCTACGTTGTTCCAGAAGACATCTCGAGTTTGCTGGTTCCCGTTTGTCAAGGTCGAATCATCCTTAAGCCATCTGCCCAGGCTCGGGGAGTGACCGCCAAGTCGGTGTTGGAAGGGCTCATTGGTCAGGTAGCCACCCCAGCCCTTCGAGGAGAGAATAGCTGAGCTACGCGTTTTTGGTGTTGTGTGCGGTTGGTGTCGCCCTCTTGCCCGACATGCGTCTTCGGCAAATTTCGTTTTTTTTCCTGTTAATTTACCTGTTTGCCCTCGTGTATTCTCTGGTGTTGAGGCTTTCTCTCAAGCTTGTCAAAGTGGATGAACCCAACCGATTTTGGCCTGGTGAGTGGGTAAAAGTGCGGTGGTTCATTAAAAACAACTTTGTTCTACCGGCACCGGCCGTTTTTGTGAGTGATTCGGTGGGGGGCATGGAGGTACTTGGGCGACTCAGCTGGAACCTTAACTTAGGGGCTTTTAAGACCGTGGTGGTAGAGTACAAGTTTCGACCCCGCAACCGTGGGCGCCATCTCCATGGTCCCTTGCGACTTATGACCGCCGATCCCTTGGGACTGTATCCATTTGAAAAAAAACTCACCCTTCAACGCGAGGTCATCATTTATCCTTCCCTACGTTTTGAGACGCCAAGTCTTCCACGGCCGGGTGTAAACGGGGGACTGCGTGCCTTCAACCAGCTTTTTCACGATATGGAGCGTATTCGTGGGTACCGTGATTATGAGCCCGGTGATGAGCTTCGGCTGGTTGACCCCTACCTCAGTGCGCGATTTTTCAAGGCGATCGTTCGGCTCACCGAGGCCACCCGACGGCGTCGGCTCTGGGTGATTTTGGAAACACGCCAAGAAGCCTATCCCTTCAAGGGGCGCACCGTGTTCTGGGAGGCGGGTATCAACATCACTGCTGCACTTTTGTACCGAAACTGGTCGCAAGGACAGGCTGCTGGGATTATCACCACAGACCTGGGAGGGGAACGCTCCTTGGCTGTTCCCCCAAGTCTCAACACAAAGGGCTACATCGCGATTTTTGACGAGCTTGCCGTCTTACCTGAATGCGAGCACACGGTGATTCCACAACGGGCCTTGGATCTTTTAGCCCAGTACACGCGTCAAGGTGATGTTGTGGCCTGGGTTGGCCCCCCACCCGGCGAGGAGCTTGAGGGTTTTCTTGAACAGCTTTCAAAAAAACGGGCGGAGATATTGCGCTTGATTTTGGCTACTGAGCGGGTTCGTTATCATCCCGACCCTTCCTGGAAGGTGTATTTGATGGAGGGCTTGGGATGACCCTTTTCAGATCGGGAAGGGCACCACAAGGAAGCCACTTCCTTCAAGCTTTTTTCATTCCCCAGCTCCAAATCGGTTTTGTGTTGTGGACCCTCCGCGATCGGCTCACCCTGCCGTGGGCATGGTATCCCTTGTTTTTGGCTTGTTTAGGTATTGTGAGCACCTTTCTGGCAAGTTGGATGCGGAGGCAACTTTTGCCAGGTTGGCGACGATTTTATATGGGGTTCCTAGTAGTAGCCTTTCTTTACGTATTTAATGGGTGGACCTTAACGGGCGGACTGGGTCTAAGTGCTCAGCTTCTGATAGGTTGGGGATTCAGCCTTGCGGTCACGTCCTTTTCGTGGTGGTTGATGTCACAGCTACGGGGAAGGGCGCGATTGTGGTACTACCTCAAGCCTTATCAGGGCGAAGATCTTAGGGTTCACGCTCGAGATTACCAGGAAGATGCCAACTTTACCCCCGCCAACCGAGCCAAGCTCATTGGCCTTTTGCGCTTATTCATGGCCATTCAAATTGCCCTGGCGTTGTGGTTTTGGGACTCTTTTTCGCTAATTCGAATTGGCTTTTGGCTTATGGTTCAGGTGAACCTAGAGGCACTTTACCGATTTTACCGAACCGAAATGGAATGGCTCAGCTTGGGACACTGGATTCGTCTTGATCAGGGTGTCTTGCGGCTGGGGCTGGTGTTGGCCCTAAGCTTCGTGGCTTTGGCCATTGCCCTAAATGTGACCCCTTACATTCCGCGTTACGAATGGAATTACCAAACAGAACCTCAACCCCCTGCCATTGTCACCGAGGTAGCCCCCCAGCCACGGCAAAACATCTACAATCTTCCAGTGCCCAAACTAGAACCACCTGGATGGGTACTACAGCTCCGAAGCTGGTTATTGATCAATTTGGGAAGATTGCTTGACATTTTAATTCGTTGGGTAATTCCCATCATTTTGGTACTGATGGTCATCCTTCCCTTAATTCACCTTTTGCAGCAAGCACGGTGGCGTCCCCGAAATTTTTGGCTTTCGCTGCAGCGGCGCTGGGCAAGCTTTGTGTACTTTTGGAAGAACTTATGGGCCCTTTTTCGGAAAAAGCCCCCTCCCGAACCCCTGATTTTTTACCCCAGCAATCGTGAGATATGGCTCCAAGAAATGAAAAATGCTCCCAAGAGCAAGCGCCACAGACCGAACAATCAGTTGGTGAAGGGTTTTTTGCTGCTCCTCGATGTGGGAGAAGACCTGAAGGTTCTTTATCACCGTGGCATGACCACCCGGTTCTACCTGGGTTTATTAAAGGGTGTTCTTCCCCATCACGAAAAAAATTTAGACCAGTTAAGTGATATCATGGACGCTGGCTTTTTTCGTCTTGAGCCCTTAAGGACTGAAGAATTAGAAACCTGGAAAAAGGTGCTTTTTGTTGTTCTTGACGCTGCTCGGAAAGCCCGTCATAATTCAGATTATGATCATTCAACCAAAAATTCGCAGTAATATCTGCATCACAGCCCACCCACTGGGGTGTGCTAAGGAAGTCGAACGACAGATCAACTATGTTAAAAATAAGGGACCCTTCATCGGTCCCAAGCGGGTTCTGGTGGTGGGGGCAAGCACTGGCTATGGTTTGGCAAGCCGAATTGTGGCTGCCTTTGGGTCGGCGGCTGCCACTCTTGGCATTAGCTATGAGAAAGAAGGTTCCCCGAAGGGGCCTGGCACGGCGGGTTGGTACAATACCCTAGCTTTTGACCACTTTGCGGCCAAGGAGGGACTTGTGTCGCACAGCATCAATGCCGATGCCTTCAGTAACGACACCAAACAACAAGCCGCCCACTGGATAAAGCAAAATCTGGGGCAGATCGATCTCATGGTTTACAGTCTGGCTTCTCCTGCCCGCACCGACCCTAAAACCGGAGTGTTGTACCGTTCAGCCCTCAAGCCACGGGGGGATGATTTTACTGCAAAAAGTGTTGACCCCTTTACCGGTGTTTTTGCCGAAAACACCATCACAGCCGCCTCAATCGAGGAAGAAGAAGCGACGGTCAAGGTGATGGGAGGAGAAGATTGGGAGCTCTGGGTAGAAGCTCTTGAAGAGCACGGCCTCTTAGCCGAGGGGTTCATGACCGTGGCATACAGCTATATTGGTCCCGAGGTCACCCAAGCCATTTATCGAAATGGAACAATTGGCAAGGCAAAAGAGCACCTGGAAAGCACGGCTCACAAGCTCACTGAGCGTTTGGAAGGGGTAAAGGGACGTGCTCTGGTGAGCGTGAATAAGGCCTTGGTTACCCGTGCCAGTGCGGTCATCCCCGTGGTGAGCCTTTATGTTTCGGTTTTGTACAAGGTTATGAAGGCTAAGGGGAACCATGAAACCTGTATTGAACAAATGGACAGGCTATTTCGCACCAAGCTCTACCAGGGTGGCCCCATCCCTGTTGACGAGCAAGGCCTAGTTCGAGTGGATGATTGGGAAATGGATGCTTCCATTCAGGCTGAGATCAGATCAATTTGGGACAAACTCGGATCTGAAACAGTGCAGCAGTACGCTGACCTGGAAGGTTTCAAACTTGAATTTTTACAGATGCACGGCTTTGAGGTACCCGGCGTGGACTACAACGCTGAGGTCAATCCTGAAACCCTCAACCTCGACTAGGTTCATCAATCCCTGCCTTCGTCCCCTTTCGTAGGTGGGGCGAGGGGTGGGGGTATTGTGATGTTTTGCCGTATTTTGACGATGCGAAGTTTCACGAGTATTTTCATCTCATGAAAACCTTTCTTACTTTTACCGAATCTGATCTTCGAAGTACCCTTGAAAATGGTGAACTTCCCGACTCGATTCGAAACGCTGGTCCCCATGTTGTTGTCATTTGGACTCAAGACTGGTGTCCTCAGTGGGCAGATCTTCAATCCTGGGTCTTGGAAGAGACCAACCATGCTCCTGTTTACTTGTTGGTTTACAATCTTCACCCTTGGTTCCATGAACTCATGCACTTCAAGGAAGAGGTCTGGGGAAACCGACAGATTCCCTATGTTCGTCATTATTACCAAGGCATCCTTGGGTCTGAACACAATTGGCTTCCACGGCAAACTTTTCGGGAACAGCTCAAACGCCTAGCAGAAACTAAAGCGTAACCGCAGTAAGATCAACGCCCCGAACCCCAGTTATGCGGACCTTGATGAATTGCCCCGGCTCGGGTGCCTGGTGTTCCCAGCGCACCAGGGTCAGTCCGTCCACGTCCGGAGCTTGAAAACAGGTTCGACCCAAAACGGTGCGGGTACCTTCCATCTTCTCTTCGACAAGGACCGCGGTCTCCTGGTTGATAAATTGGGTAAGGGCCTGAAGGGTGAGGTCTTGCTGTTGTTGTTCAAAGCGTTTTTTGCGTTGCAATACGATTTTTGATGGGGGTAAGCATCCCAACTTGGTGTTATTCCAAGCTGAAGTGCCTTCCTCGTGGCTATAAGCAAAAATTCCCGCCCATTCGGGCGCTAGCTGACGGTGAAAGGCTAAAAGTTCTTGGAACTCCTCTTCAGTTTCGCCCCGAAACCCAGTGATGAAGGTGGTCCGAACTGCCAGTTGAGGAATTTGTTGGCGTAACCGGTGAATTAGTTCCAAACTTTGTTGGGGATCAGTTTTTCGTCCCATGCGTCGAAGCACGGCAGGGCTTCCGTGCTGAAAGGGAATGTCCAAGTAAGGGACAAGATGATGCGATTGAGCCATCACCTCGATGAGTTCCTCGGGAAAGTTTTCTGGATAGATGTAGAGGAGTCGAAGCCACCATTCACCCGGAAACGCATCCAATTTGCGGACCAGATCCACCAGTCCTTCCCCCCAACTGGCGAGGTCGTGGGCCACCAGGTTGATCTCCTTGACCCCTTTTGATAAAAAACTATCCACCTCCCGTAGGATGGCGTCTTTGGGGCGGTCACGTTGCCGTCCTCGGATTTGGGGAATGGCGCAGTAGGTGCAGTGGTGGTCACAGCCTTCGCTGATTTTAACGTAGGCAATGAAGGGAAGACCTTGAAGGGGGCGCTCTCGATAAGCACGGTCAAGATCGGCACCCTCCGCATCGGGAAGCCATATGCGTTCACCTCGGGGGAGCCTTTCGGTCAAAAATTCCACGATGGCTTCGGGACGTCGGTTTCCAAAACAACCTGCCAGGTTAGGTAAGGCGCTCATCAGGTATCTAGCCCAGCGCTGACTGAGGCACCCCGTTCCAATAACCTTGGGGCCAACGTCGAGGCACTCCTGTAAGGTTTGAATCGATTCGCGTTGAGCTTCCCGGATGAAACCGCAGGTGTTGACCAATATCACCTGAGCCTTTTGGGGCTCTGGGCTTGGTTCCCATCCGGCCTGCCTCAACGCCCCATCCATGATCTCGGCATCAACCTGGTTTTTCACGCATCCCAAATTAACAATGAAATACGTCATGTTTCGATTTTCGAAGGGGCAGGGCGTTCGGCTAGGATACTACGTCGGAATCGGTATACCTTTGCGGGGCGTCCCGTTCCTTTATTGATTTTTGATCCCAAGGGCTCGACGAGACCCGTGCCTTGGATCCATCGGCGGAAGTTTTGCTTGTGCATTTTTGAACCAATGAGGGCTTCAACCACGCGTTGAAGCTCTAAAAGGGTAAAGGATTCAGGTAAGAGTTCAAACACCACCGGACGATACTTGAGCTTGCCACGCAGGCGGCCAATGCTGCTGGCTAAAATTCGACGGTGATCTTGGCGCATCGCCTTACCCAACTCTGGAATGGGGGTAAAATGTGTTGGCATATTCAAGCGCGAAATGGGAAGCTGATCCCGCTCTTGTGGGGGATAAGCCCACCAATCGCGAATGCTTTCTTCAACAATGCCCGCTTCGTACAAAAGTTCATACCGAAAGATGGTGCGTTCGTTATCCCAGCTAACACGTTCGCTTCCAAAAGCGGTCACAATTCGCTCTAGGCGCGCTTGTCGACGTTGTTCTGACTCGGCTGAATTAGACCATTCGTAAAGTTGTGGAAGTAAATAGTTATCAAGGACTGCAGGACGCCCCTCACGGTGGTCTTCCCAGGGGAGGAAGGTATACCACGGAACCCAACTCGCGCGCTCAACACCCACGGCTACGGTATTAGGGACTAGGGCAAGGTAGCCCACGGTAATCTGATGGTTGCGCCCCAACGCAAAAACGGGGTCTCGATGGCGGTTTCCAAAAGTATAGAGCTGTTCCACATACCCCAGTTCCATTCCCGTTTGCTCTCTAACCCAGCTTCGCAGGGCAAGTTCGAGGGTGCGGTGTTTCTCAGGCTGAAAACTTCCGAGGGGAAGCTGATTACCATCCACCGTCATGACGTTGACCGAGCCCTCAAAAACGGCAACAATGACCGCGGTGAGATCTAGGTGAATTTCGGCGCACGTGGATTGTTCCATGACTGTAACGTATTATATTCAGTTTGTATTTTTTTCCAACACGGGGTATATTGAGATATGCTTCAACGAATAATTGATTTTTTAGAAAAATTTGATAAATCATTCTTTCCCGAGCATCTCTACGATGGACAGTCAATCGAAGATTCCTACAGCGCCCATAAACTCTATTACATGCTTTGGTTTTTAATTGTGTTGAGTATCGCACTCGGGATTGTTAATGTCGCGATGGCCAGTTTTTTCCGTGCCTTGAACCATGTCATTTTAATTGTGTTTTATGCTTTAGGACTTCTTCTTTCTCGTCATCATACTGTAAGAAAAATTTATATCTGGTTTATGACGATCGCTCTTATCGTTATTGAGACTTACGTCGTTTTTACTACCATGTATCCCTACATTCTTTTTGTCATGTTAGTAATCCCCAGTGCGGTTTTTGTTGTGGGAAAGAAGTTTTTTTCTGTTTTTGTTTTGGCTTATCACGTTTTTCTTTATTATCACGCGATGAACCATTTCGAGTTGTTCATCGACATGACGGGTAAAAATAAAATTGAGTGGCTTTATTCGTGGATTTCCATCATGCTGATCACTTATTTTTTCTTGATTTCCTTTGATTTGGCAGCCTTTTATGCCTTCAAATTATTTCATGAAGAGGTCAGGCGACGGGATGAGTTGAGCGATCATCTCATGACCCATAACCGGATTAAGGATCAAATTTTCATCATCATCGGGCACGATCTCAAAAATCCCTTATCTCAGGTCAAAACCTACGTCGAATTAGGAAAGTACCATGGGATCTGTGATGATGAAACCACCATGAATACCCTCATGAAGAATACCGATAACGCAATTGACCTCTTGCATAATTTAATCGATTGGGCTAGGCGCCGTTGGGAAGACATCAAACCCAAAATGATAACCTTCTCTTTGCTGGAGATGGTGAATTCTTTACAGAAGTATTTTCAGACAAATTTTGAGCAAAAAAACGTTTTGTTTGAGAACAAATTCACACACGAAACTTTAATCGTTTCCGATCCAGAAATGGTGGCAACCGTCTTACGAAACCTTATCCAAAACGCTTTAAAATTTACACATTCCCAAGGAAAAGTATCACTCAGCTACGAAGTTACAAAACAACACCACATTATTCACATCGAAGATACTGGGGTTGGAATGAATCAAGAGCAAATTAAAAGTATTATGCATAGTCGGAAAATTCAGAGCTCTCGGGGAACCCAGAAAGAGCCGGGTTCAGGTCTTGGTTTGGTGATTTGCAAGGACTTCCTTGAGAGGTTGGGGGGCTTTTTGACGATTACGAGTACCGAAAACAAAGGGTCGGTGTTCTCTATTCACTTGCCAATTTTAGAATTTTAAAAAAAGCCCGCTAATTTGAGAGCCTCAGTCATTTTAGCGTCATCAAAGGGTTTTTCCATGTAATACAAGGCTCCTAAACTTTTAGTCTCTTGCTTAATGGATTCTTTAGTCAAGCTAGACAGGATCACCACGGGAACTTTTTGATAGTTGGGTAATTTCTTGACTTCACGTAAAAATTCAATGCCGTTCATGTTAGGCATTTCAATGTCAGAAAAGATCAAGTCAAATGTGGAACTTTGGGCTTTTTGAAATCCCTCCAAACCATCTTCTGCGGTTTCCACTTCAAAGTTACGTAACAAAAGATAGGTTTTGATAAAACTGCGATTGGTGGCGCCATCATCAACAACCAAAACACGCTTCTTACTCATCGATACCCCCTTAAATTTATCGCGATGGTTCAACAGGCTCAATAAAAAAGACGTAGTAACCTGATCCCGTGGAACTTCCCACGCCCGATGGTCCAAAGATCTGGATATACAGCATGTCAGGCAATAATACCGCACGATAGTTCTTGTTGTCTAGACGGAAAATAAAACTTGACTGCGTGCTTTGAACGTAGGGGATTCGCTCAGAACTAAAAGGACCAAGGACCATCTCTCGACCGGTTAGAAGGAGGGTTTGGTCAGAGCTCGATTTGACCTCCTTGCTCTCAAATAAGCCCAGACGAGAATCAACTTCGAGGTAAATGTAGTTTAGGATTCGCCAACGACCCGCCTGCTGAGCAGCTGCGGGAAAAGATAAGACGGCAAGAATCAATAGAATTAAATTTCTCATCATTTCATCATCGGCATTATTTTAGGCATTTTTGTTAGATGAAATTTCCCAAAAAATTGTTTTATTCAGTGCTAGGGCATTTTTTCCTGTTAATGGGGTTCTTGGGAATTTTTCTCCCCCTTGTTCCAACCACAGTTTTTTTGTTAGGGGCAGGTTGGATGTATGCTCGTAGTAATGAAAAATTTCACCAGTGGCTTTTCGGAAATCGTATTTTTGGTCCTTATTTGAAAAATTATACTGAAAAACGCGGAATTCCCCATAAAGTCAAAGTGACGACCTTACTTGTTCTCTGGCTAACCCTCGGATGGGGACAAAGCTTTTTACCCCCTGAGTCCTGGATAAGATCGTTGTTGGGGATCATCGGAATTTCCGTCAGCGTTCATGTTGCTGTTCTAAAAGAAATTAAAAATGAATAAATACAATACAAATTATTGAAATCAATAAAAAACATTGTATAATTAAAAAGGAGGTAATTATGTTCAAATTTTCAATTATGGTGGTCTTACTCGCGTCGAGTCTAAGTGCTCAGCAGATTCCCCCTCGGATCAGCATCGACAAGCTGCCCGAAAATGTCGATGAGCTTCTTCGTTTGCGCGGGGAGTTAGCGCGAAATCCCTCGGGGGCTGCAGCCTTATTCGCGGTGGCACTTCAGGTATATGCGCGGAACAAGCAAGCCGGTATCCCCATGCTGATCAGCATGCTTGTGAATGATGGGAGTCTGATGTCTCAATCGACTCGTCCAGGAAATTACCGGGGGTACGATTTGAGCAACAACACCAAATTTTTGGTGGATCAGCTGGATAGCAAGCCCTGGGTTCCCAATTCGTATGTGGTGGGAACATCTCCCCAAAACGGGTATGCCCTTTCTGCATCTGGGCCATATCACTTTGATTTCACTCAAAATCAATACAGTATCGTGAAGCCTGACGAAGAGGTTCGCATCTTTATTGCGTGCACGGGTGCCGATTCGCCCCGCCCCATTCGTCTTAAAAAGAACACCGAGGGAATCTGGAAGGTGGCTGAGTTTTCTAGTTTAGTAACAGGAATTCGGGCACCCGCAAGCACAGCTCGGGATGAGCTATAAGTTTAACCTTTCATCAGCATTTTCTGGATATTTTGCGATCAGCTCAAGGTCAAGGAAGTTCCGGAAAAGGTGGTTAGAAATTCGAAATTTTTTAGAGTGAGGCTTTCTAAAAAATTTTGTCCGCCGTCTGGTTTTTCAGGCGGCGGAATCCTGAAAAAAGGTAATTCACAAAAGTTCCTACCGATACCGCTAAGACGGCTATCAGAAAACCATTCCAGAACCAGTTGATGAGCCCTTCCCATTCCCAACCCCATCCCCACGGACGGCCTAGCCAACTGGCCAAACCCAAGAGACTCACCACAAAATACAGCCAGGCCTTGGTTTTGCCCCCCATGTTTGCCCCCAACACCACATGATGTTGGACAAGGTAGAGCCGCCAAAAAGTAATTCCCAGTTCTCGGTAAAGGATGATTGAAAAAAACCAAAAGGGTAAAACATCGGCAAGCAAGAGGACTAAGAAATAGGTAAGTCGGCTTACCACGTCGGCAAAGGGGTCTAGGAGTTTTCCCAGTTCCGAGATTTGATGCAGTTTTCGCGCCAAGACCCCATCCAGTAAATCCGTTATCTCACCGAGTGCGTAGATTCCAACCAAAAGCCATGCAAGCCATGCCTGGGGATCGTTCAAGTGATACATGAATAGTCCAAGAAATGCCGGTGCCAAAATGATCCGACCAAGCGTCAGGAGGTTGGGAACGTTCATGGTCATACCATACGAAAGCCCCTTTCTCTTGTCAACGTTCCCAAGAGAACCTAAACTAAGGCCATGAGTGCCCAGCGCGAGTTAGGAATTACGTTGTTGTCTCATCAAATCATCTTTTCCATCCTCTACGGCCTCACCTTGTTTAGCCTGCCCTCTTACCCTTGGTACTTTTTGCTTTTTTTTGTGCTCTCACCCCTTTTACCCCTGGCGTGTTGGATTTGGGTTAAAATGTTGCCCGGAGTTTTAACCTGGGTCAGTGGTAAGTCGATGACCAAGTTAGGAATTGCCAATCACCTCACGCTGATACGTCTAGCAAGCCTTCCGGCGTTGAGTTTTTTACTCCTTCTGTCACAGATTCATCCAACCGTGTATCCGATTCTGGCCGTTTGGGCCGGGTTTGCATTCTTGACCGATTTTTTAGATGGTTTTCTTAGTCGGGGGCTTCACCAAATTAGCCGCTTTGGTCAAGCCCTTGATAGCACCAGTGACTACCTATTGTTGATCGCCTTGCTCTTTGCGCTGACCGGATTAAAACTCTTGCCCTGGTGGCTTTTGGTGTTGGCGCTTTTACGCTTGGTGGCGCAGATGATTGCCATGAGTGTTTTGATGTGGCAAAAAAAGGGACTCATTCTAGAAACCACCTTTTGGGGAAAGGCCGCCGTTTTTGCCCTCATGACCAATCTTTTCACCCAGCTGGTTACCTTTTTTCTCAAGATTGATTGGGCTTGGTGGCAAACCCTCGTTGAGGTGATGAATTACCTGACCGGGTTTATTTTACTCATCTCAATTGTGGACAAGGTGCTCTACTTCTTGAGAACCACTAAGAAAATCCATCAAGCCAAGAGTTGATATTTTTCATCCAAGTAATTCAAAAAATATTCCGATGACAATTCAGAGCCACTAACCCGTTTCACGAGTTCACCGGCTACGTAAACACTGCCCAACTGATGAATGTTGTGACGTAGCCACTGGAGGAGGGGCTGGTGGTCACCACGTTGGAGAAGTTCTCCAAGCGGCAACTCTTTCATCATTGCAGCTCGGAATTGAGCGGAATACAGGTTGCCCAAAACGTAGGTGGGAAAGTAGCCAAAGCCCCCCATGCTCCAGTGGATGTCCTGAAGACAGCCCAGTCGGTCGTTGGGTGGGGTGATGCCTAAAAGCTCTTGCGATTTTTGGTTCCACAACTCGGGGACATCCCGACACCCCAGCTTTCCAGCAATGAGGTCCTTTTCAATTTCATATCGAAGAATGATATGAAGTGAATAGGTGGTTTCATCGGCTTCGACTCTGATGAAGGATCGTTGCACTCTGTTGACCGCTTTGGCAAAATCGTGTTCCTCACTTAAGGAAATAAGATGCCCACTCAAGCGGGCCAAGTGGGGGATGAACCAGTGTACCCACTGCGGGCTTCTAGCCACCATGTTTTCCCAAAACCGACTTTGACTTTCATGAATCCCAAGGCTGGTTCCCTGGGCTAGGATGGTACCGCGCACCTGTTCGGAAAAACCTTGTTCGTAAAGACCATGACCCATTTCATGGATGGTGCCATACAGCGCACTTGGCAGATAATTTAGATCATAACGTGTGGTAAGTCGGACATCGTCAGCTCCTAGGGAGGTACAGAAGGGATGGGTTGTTTCATCCAAGCGCCCCCGTGTGAGGTCAAAGCCCATGGATTTCAACAGAAAGAGATTGATATCGACTTGGTGGCTCTTTTTCCATCGACGGTGCAAGATGCTGTTGTCGAAATCAAAAACAGCGGGGTGTTTTTTCATGATACGCTCTAGGCCTTGGACAAGTTCCTTAAAGAGCTTATCAATCTCCGAAACCGTGGCACCTGGTTCATAACCATCCAAAAGGGCGGAGTAGGGGTGGTCTTGCCAACCAATCAACTGGGCGGAGGTGCGTGCAAGATCAACCAGCTCTTCGAGATGAGGTAAGAACTGGGCAAAATCTGACTCTTGGCGTGCCTTAGACCAGGCTGCTTGAGCCTTCACCACGGCTCGAGCTTGGCGTTCCACCAATTCTTGGGGAAGGCAACGAAGGCGCCTGAGTTCCCTTTGCCAATATCGCAAGCGGGCATCATGGATGAGTTCGCCATTAGGTTGAATTTTTGCTAGGAGTTCCTGGGTTTCGGAACGAGTCCAAAGCTGGTGCATCCGCCCTTGAAGGTAGGCACTTTGTTCGGATCGATCCTGTACCGCTTTGGGGGGGAGGTAGGTTTCTTGATCCCAACCTAAAAGTTCAACCAATTGCTTGAGAACAAGGATCTCTTTTTCAAGTTGTTGCCATTGTTGTTCGATGTTCATCAATCTATCTATGGTCAATTAAACGGGTTGGGTCAAGTTCGTGATCGCTTGATTGAGAATTTCTTGATGGGCGACACTTCGGGCTAATGAGTTTTTCATTGCGTGAACGAGGTCGGGGCTAGTTTCTGGGTGTTGCGCAATTAAACGCTTAAAGCAATAGGCAAGAAGGTCTGGATGTCGGTATTCCATAGGATTGAAAACCGCAGTGCGGGAATAGTCTTTGATTATTTCTTGCCAGGTTGCCCCTGCCAGAGCTTGCAGAAGGGCAACAATGACCCCAGTTCGATCAATGCCAAGCCGGCAGTGAACCATCCACGGTCCTCTGGTCTGTGCGATGAAAGTAAGTATTTTGCCAACAGCACTTTGGAATAGGTTCCCCCGCGTGTGGTAGTACACCAACTGGTACTCCAAGGGAAGAAAAAGAACGTGTCCGTCACGGGCAGCCATGGCGTAGGGTTTGGGGCAAGTCTTGTCAAAGATGACGGCCTCACCGTCGGCAAGGTTGATGATGTCGGTGACGCGATAGGCATTCCACAACTCATTGACCGTTTTGATTCGGGAACTCTCTCGCTCATCCGGAAGGGCGGTCAAAAAGGGGTGTGAACTCCGAAAAAGCCGATGAGGAGCAAGCTGACCACCTCTTACTTCCCAGCAATTGCAAAGCCAATTTTGCTCGTTTCCTTCCAGGGGTTTTGGGCGCGTTAAATCTCGAATGCGATCAAGCCAAACCTTACTATCCTGACTGGGGATAATTAAAAAGTTATTTCCAATTCGCGGTTCATCAGGAAAAAAATTCGCCCCCATAATCACTGAATCATTGAGCAAAAATTGGTACTCAGGGTAACCACTGTTACCAGGTGCTTCAACACGCCCTGGGGGAAGATCTAAAATCCAACGACCCACGTTCTCCCGTCTAAGTGTCCAGAATTCGCTGGGTTTCCAATAATTAAAGGAACCCGCCACCTGAATTTTGGTGACCCCAGGCGGTAGGTCGGCCTCTTCGATCAAAAACCAAAATCGGTTCCCATAGGTAGAATGAAAACGGCTTAAAAGATACGAGGCACCCAAGTCATCTCCCTACTCATGCTCTCCTTTGGCACGGTGTGCCTGATAGTCTTGAATCAAGGCCTGCGTTTCTTTCGCTCCCAGCGGATCATAATGGTCAAAAACTGCATCATAAGCGCCGGTGGAACTGGTGATGCTTTTGAGTTGAAGGGCGTACTGCTGAATTTCACTGAGGGGAACAAGGGCCTGAATTTCAACCATGTCTTTTCCGATGGGGTTTTGGCCAAGAACCCTTGCCCGTTTGGCCGAAAGGTCTGATAAAACATCACCTAGGTACTTTTCTTCAATGTAAACGGAGAGCTTGTAGATGGGCTCCAAAATGATGGGTTTTGCTTGCTCTAGGGCGGCGCGCAAAGCGCCTCGTGCGGCAAGCTTGAACGATAATTCCGAACTGTCAACCGGATGTTCCTTTCCATCAATAACTGTGACCTTGATGTCGACAATGGGATTTCCCGCCAAAAAGCCCTCTTCCATGGCTTCCAGAATTCCCTTTTCAATCGCAGGAAGGTAGCTTCGAGAAAGATTTTGCCCCTTAAGTACTTCCTCGAACTTGAACTGGTCGCCCCGGGGCAAGGGAGAAACTTCAATCAAAACCTTTCCATACTGGCCATGGCCACCGGTTTGCTTTTTGTGGGTGTATTCGGCCGTGGCGGATTTTGTAATGGTTTCTTTGTAAGGAATTCTCGGAAGTTTGGTGGTGAATTCAATTTTTTGGGCGCGAATTCGGTCTAAAATGATAGACATTTGAAGCTCACCCATGGCACTGATGACTGATTCCTTGGTTTGGGGGTTGAATCGAACCTGAAAGGTGAGGTCTTCTTCCGAGGCACGCAGCAAGATCTGCGTCATCTTGTCTTCGTCATTTTGGTTTTTAGCACTGATGGCGAGACTGTAAACAGGCTGGGGCAATTCAAGCGGGTGGTAGTGGATGATGTCGTCGTGGTGGCAGAGGGTGTCGTTGGTTTGTAAAGAGTCAACCTTGGCAACTACCCCAATGTCTCCTGCGCTCAGCTCGTCAATTTCTTTAAGGTTTTTTCCCTCGACGAGGAAGAGCCTACCCAACTTTTCTTTTTTGGCCGTTCGAGGATTGTAGGCTTCGCTTTCGGGTCCCAGTTTTCCTGTTACTACCTTGATAAAACTCAACTTTCCCGCAAATTGATCGTAAATAGTCTTGAATATCAAACCAGAGAAATTGCCATTGGGATTGATGATTCGCGATTTTTCACCCGAGATGCAAGGTTCTTCCACATTGAAGGGGCTGGGTGAATCAAAGGCGGTGAAATCAAGGAGGGGCAAAATACCCGAACCCAACAGGGCACTTCCACAAAAAACAGGTACGAATTGGTTTTTTTCTAGACCTTCGCGCAGTCCGCGTTTGATCTGCTCATCGGTGAGATCCCCTTTTTCAACATAAAGATCAAGTAGTTCTTCATCGCCTTCTGCGGCTTCTTCAACCAGAACCTTGCGCGCCTGATTGGCTATTTCTAAGTAATCAGAGGGAATTTCGTCAATTTTTTCTTTAGCGCCTTCTTGGTAGTAGTAAGCCTTCATATCCAAAAGGTTGATGACTCCCTTAAATTGAACATCGTGTCCTATCGGAATGGTCACTGGTATGAAGACCATCTGAAATTTGTCACGCAATTCTTGAAGGGTTTGGTCGAAATCGGTATCGGCCTTATCAAGTTTGTTGATGAAAATCATGCGGGGAAGCTTTTTTTTGTTCAATTCTCGCCAGAGCTTAACTGTTTCAACTTGAACCCCGCTGCGTGCACCCACCAGCATCAGGGCGCACTCTGTACTACGAAAGGCCAGTATTGTTTCGCCCACAAAATCAGCGCTTCCCGGGGTATCCAAAATGTTAATTTTGGTGTCTCGCCAGAAGAGATGAGAAAAACTGGTGTGAATGCTAATCCCACGCTTGATCTCTTCTTCGGTGTAATCACTGACGGTTCGTCCTGTCTCTACCTTCTCTGCCTTTGGGATGACCCCGCCAACAAAGAGAATTTGTTCGTTCAGGGAAGTCTTTCCCGTTCCCGTGTGGCCAATGAGGGCTAGATTTCTAAGAGCTTCTGTTTTGATCAGCATAGTATCACTAGATTAGACCCAGGATTTTAAGCTGTCAACTTTTACCGTCAATGTTTTCCGTTGGGATGAATGATTCCCTTGTACAAAAGCTGTTGCATCTCAGCGTGAGTGAGAGGTTTGCTATAGTAGTAACCCTGGATGAAATGACAACCTTGCTTGACAATGAATGAAAGCTGCTGGTGATTTTCCACGCCTTCAGCAATCAATTCTAATCCAAAATGATTTCCCATGGAAATGATCGTATTGACAATTCCAATGACCTGTTGGTTGTGCGGCAAGTCTCTCACAAAGCTTTGATCAATTTTGATTCGTTGAATTGGTAAGTTTTGAAGGTAATTCAGAGATGAGTAGCCCGTACCAAAATCATCGATGCTAATTTTGATTCCCATATTGCGGAGACTTTCCAGCTTTCGGATCACATCATCGTACCCACCAAGAGCAATCCGTTCCGTGATTTCGAGTTCGAGGAGTTCGGGAGGATGTTGTGTTAAAATCAAAATCTGTTTTATTTCTTCGATGAAGTCGGGCTGATCCAAGAAGATACTAGAGATGTTGACGCTGACCGTAGTTGGCATGCAACCTTGGTCAATCCAGCTCTTGTTTTGGCGGCAGGCTTGCAAGAGACTCCACCGATCGATCGACTTGATCATCCCCGATTCTTCGGCGATGGGGATGAATACGCTAGGGGGAATCGGACCAAGCTCTGGGCTTGTCCATCGTATCAAGGCCTCCATTCCTATAATTTGGTGGGTCCGGGCATCCACTTGGGGGTGATAAACTTGATGGAACTGGTTGTACTCGATCGCGATATGAAGAAAGGCCTCAATTTGCATTTGACGGTTGAGACCCACTCTCATACTTTCGTTGTAGGTCTTGATTTGATTTCCGCCACTCTTCTTGGCAGAATTTTTGGCAATGCTAGAATTGATCATGAGTTCGTCGTAGTTGTTGGCGTCAATTCGGTAAAACGCCACCCCTATGCTGTAGGTTAAGTAGATTTTTTCATTATTGATGATGTAGGGGTTGATGCTGTCTTTGAGCAGTTGGTTAAGGGTTTCTAGAATTTCACTACGCTTCGAAAAGCCGTACAAAAAAACGTTGAATTCTGCCCCATTCCCACGACTGATGAGGGCTCTTTTGGATATAATTCGCATGATGCGTTTGGCAGACATCTTTAAAAGTTGATCGCCTTGGTTACTCCCATGACTATCGTTAAAATTTTTGAATTTATCGATGGAGATCACGACCAGGGCACTGGTAGAATCATAAAACTGGGTTTCGTGCAAATTTTTCTTGACGAAGTCTTCAAAATAAGTTCGGTTGGGTAATTCGGTAATCGAATCATAAAAAATAACCCGCCGAATGTAGTGCATCATTTCGTTGAAACCGTGCGCCATTTGGACCATTTCATTCGTTCCGGTTTCAGGAGCAATCACGCTGAAATCTCCTGTTGCGACTGTACTAAGGATGTTACGCAAGGAAACAAAGTGTTTATTCCACGTGTGGTTAACTAAATAGACGAGGATCAACAAAACGATGAAGAATAAAAGGCTTAAAAGAACGAGTTGTTGGGTAAGTCCTTGAAGAGACTCAATAAGTTGGCTCATTTGAGTGATTTGAATGAAACGAAAATTGGGTGTTCCTTCGATGACACCTGAAAAGAAAATTTGCCCATTAGTTTCCACCTGATACTGAGGGGAATTAAAAATCAATTCTGCTTGGTTTGCTAATTCATTGGTTACAATGGCCGAGGGCGTTCGGATGTTTTCATTTTCTAAAACGGGAAAACGGTTACTCCAAAGAATTTTTCCGTCGCCGTCAGTAATGAAAAGGGTAGTATTGGATGTTGTTAAAAGTTTTTGGCGAAAAAACTCGTGCAGGGCGATGAGGTCGATGGTTAGGCCAAAGGCGCCTACAACCTTCATTTCCTCAAAAATGGGTACAGCGACAATTAAAATGGGCAGAGCAGTGGCTGGGGAAATGAGATAACCGCTCAGGACGGTTTCTCCAGAGCTGATTTGTTCAAAAAAATTTTTGTTTGGCAACTTGCCTGGTCGCCGCAGGATGGATGAAGTGTAGTTTCCCTCAAGATCTGAAACAAAGTACTCCAAATAGGGACCTTGGCGAGACGGAAGGGTTTCAACAAGACATTGGTGAATTTGATCTAGGTTTAAACTTTTGTAAATAGGGTTGCGGCTTAAAATTTGAACTTCGCGAAAGCGTTCAGAAAACCAATCTCGAACGGAAGCAAGATAGTTGGCAAAAGATAATTCCTCAGAAGTAACGATTTCTTTTAGTTTTTGCCGGTTTATATATTTTTGTAAAGAAATAAAAAAGATGGTGGCCACAACCAGCGAAAGTATAAAACCCAGCACGTAAACTCGAAAGCGTAAACTCTTGAAAATGGGTTGTTTCACAAGGGTATTATATACCGACAAACTGTTCCTGATAAGAGATTTGAACAATTCTGCTGAATAGACCACTTGGAAAGATAATTAAATCTCTCTAAGATGAAAACTTGACCAAGTTGAAATAACTTTTTTTAATAGGTTCATTGAATTCATGATTTGGTTTTAACATTAAGGGAGGAACAATTGTATCAAGAAGTTGACCCCAAGCCTGATTTTGCCGTCTTGGAACAACGGGTTTTGGATTTTTGGGATAAGAACCAGGTTTTTGAGGAGAGCATTCGCCTACGCGAGGGAAAAAAAGACTTTGTGTTTTATGATGGACCTCCCTTTGCCACGGGACTTCCCCATTTTGGCCACATTGTTCCAGGCACCATCAAGGATGTCATTCCACGGTATCGAACCATGCGTGGGTACAGGGTGGAACGGCGTTTTGGCTGGGACTGTCACGGACTACCGGTTGAGTACGAGATGGAAAAGAACCTGGGAATTTCAGGAAAGACTGAAATTGAACAATACGGTGTGGCCAAATTCAACGAATCTTGTCGCGGTATCGTTCAACGTTATGTGTCAGAGTGGCGCCACACCGTGCGCCGAATGGGACGTTGGGTTGACTTTGACCACGCATACAAAACCATGGACCTTGACTTCATGGAAAGCATTTGGTGGGTGTTCAAAACCCTGTGGGAAAAGGGGTTGATTTATGAAGGCTACTACATACTGCCCTACAGTCCTAAGCTTTCCACGCCTCTTTCAAACTTTGAGGTGAACCTCGGGGGCTATCACGATGTCCATGACCCAGCCATTACCGTGCGCTTCAAGCTCAAAGATAGACCGGTTTCAATTCTCGCTTGGACCACCACGCCTTGGACCCTGCCCAGTAACCTAGGTTTAGCGGTTGGAGAAGACTTAACTTACTTACAAATTGAAGCCCAGGACGAACAACTCATTCTGGCAGAGGCCTTGATCTCTAAGTATTTTCCGGATTCGTCAAGTTATAAAATTGTTAAACGCCTCAAGGGCAAGGATTTGGTTGGGCTTTCCTACGTTCCCCTGTTTCCGTACTTTGCCGATCTTGAGTCAAAAGGCGCCTTCCGCATCCATGCCGCTGACTTCGTCAGCGTGGAAGAGGGAACAGGTATCGTGCACCTGGCTCCTGGCTTTGGTGAGGATGACTACAACACCCTTGCACCCAAGGGGATTCCAGTGGTGGTTCCGTTGGATGCGGAGTGCCGCTTCACCGCTGAGGTTCCCGAATACCAAGGCACTTTTGTGAAGGATGCCGATAAGCTCATCATCCAACGCCTGAAAGACGAGGGTAAACTGTACAAACGCGATACGATCTTACACGCCTATCCCCATTGTTACCGCACCGGCGCCCCCCTGATTTATCGGGCAGTCTCCAGTTGGTTTGTAAACATTGGAAAAATCAAGAATGCGATGATTCAAGCTAACCAACAAATCCACTGGTACCCCGAACACATCAAAAATGGGCGTTTTGGCAAATGGCTTGAGGGTGCGCGTGATTGGGCCATTAGCCGAAATCGTTACTGGGGCAATCCCATTCCCGTGTGGAAGTGCGACAAAACCGGCAAGGCCATTTGTGTTGGAAGCTTGGATGAGTTGGAAAAACTCAGTGGGGTACGTCCCAAGGACTTACACAAGCACTATGTGGATGACATCACCTGGCCTAGTCCTTGGGGAGGAACCATGCGAAGGGTGCCTGAGGTGTTGGACTGCTGGTTTGAAAGTGGGGCCATGCCCTATGCCCAGCAGCACTACCCCATGGAAAACAAAGAAAAGTTTGAAAAAAACTTCCCAGCAGACTTCATCAACGAGGGGTTGGATCAGACCCGTGGTTGGTTTTACACCCTCACCATTTTAGCTGCTGCCTTGTTTCAAAAGCCTGCGTTCAAAAGCGTGATTGTGAGTGGTATCGTACTTGCTGAAGATGGGCGCAAGATGAGCAAGAGCCTTCGCAACTACACCGATCCCTTGGAGGTGATGAACAAGTTTGGGGCTGATGCCCTAAGGCTGTTTTTGATGATGAGTTCGGTGGTTAAGGCAGATGACCTACGTTACTCCGACGAAGGCGTCAAGAACATTCTGCGTGACTACATCATTCCTCTGTGGAATGCCTACAGTTTTTATGTGACCTACGCTAACATTGATGAAATTAAACCCGAGGCCGAACCTAAAAACCTCAGTAATCCCTTGGATGCGTGGATTTTGAGTGAGATTGAATCCTTGACCGAAAACTACCGGGACCTCATGGATCAGAACGACATTCACCGCGCCGTTGAGCGCTTGATGGGCTTTTTGGACTTGATGAACAACTGGTACATTCGACGTAGCCGCAGACGTTTTTGGAAGGACGAGGTCGACCAAGACAAGAGGGATGCTTACACCGTTTTGCATTGGGTTCTCAGGCGCTTCATTCTTTTGGCGGCCCCCTTCATTCCCTTCATCACCGAGACCATCTATCAAAACCTGAAGCGGAAGGATGAGCCCTTGAGTGTGCACCTGTGTGATTACCCCGAGGTCCATCAGCAGTGGCGCGATCCTCAGCTCGAACAAAAAATGGCCTTGGTGCGTAAGGCCGTGGTATTGGGCCGCAGTTTGCGCAGTAGTCATCAAATCAAAAATCGTCAACCCCTGCGTGAGCTTTTTTTGGTGACCCGTGACCCCCAAGAAAAATCCATCCTTTTGGAGATGCAAGAGATCATCCAGGAGGAGATCAATGTCAAAGAGATTAGTTTTTACGACAACGAAGAGGAGTTGGTTGAGTATAAAGCAAAGGCTAACTTCAAAGTCTTGGGAAAAATTTTAGGCTCCAAGATGAAAGAAGCCGCAATGGCCATTGAACAACTTTCCAGTAAGGAAATCGCGCAGATCCTGGATGGGAGCATCATCAAGCTTCAGATAAACGATTGGGAGCTCGAGTTGGAATCTGAGCACTTGGTGGTACAGCGCCTGGAAAAGCCCAATCGGGTAGTTTTGAACGAAGGCTCGCTCACCGTGGGGCTTGACATCACCCTAACGCCCGAGCTGGTTCAAGAGGGCATCCTGCGTGATTTTATTCGATTGGTTCAGAATCGTCGAAAAGAGAAGAAGCTGTCCATTACGGATCGGATTCGTCTCAAAATCAAGACTACCCCGCAACTCAACGAGGTCTTGAATTTTGGCGAGAACCTCCTGTTCCAAGAGACCCTTTGTGATGGTTGGGAACCGTCTGATACGGCGCTTGCGGTGGTGGTTGAGATGGATGATGGAGAGGCAAGTTTTGACCTTGAAAAGGTATAAAATTATTTTACTTTGTCTCCTGTTGTTTGGCTGTACCAGCTTCCCAAAACCAAGGGAGACTTGGGAATGGTGGGGACTCCTTCCCGAGTCTCCCCTCTTAGTTTATGGTAAGATGCAACCCATTCGTGCTGATCTTTTGCAGCTCATGCAACAAGAAAACGACCTGAAGGAAGTGGTTCAGCGGTCAACCGATTTTTACGCTGCCATTACTCCCGCCTCGGCCGACCAACCTCTTAAATATGCCTTCTTGCTCCTAGGAGATTTCCCTAAGGGTTTGATCGGATTATCCTTGGGCTGGAACCGAAACTGGCGCTACTCAAGCGGCAATCCGGAGCAATGGATTCACACCAAGCAATCTTTGGCAGTCTTGCTTCCAGAAGATGGCGTGGTCGTGGCACAAAACCTTCCCTGGGAGCCTCGCACGGTGAAAACTCAAGTTTCTAACTTCCTGCGCGATTTTTTTGATCGGACCCAACAGAAGGATTTAGTTTTGGTTTTTGAACAGCCGTTCAGGTTTATTTTAGAAAACATTGGTGATCGGTTACCGGTTGGCTTTATCTCCTTTTTGGCAAATTATCAAAACCAAGGTTTTTTCGGTACCGTGGAATTACACTTCCAAGAAGAGCGGCAAAGCCGTTTATTGGCCCCGATCCTTCGGCTCACCCAGCGACTTTGGTTAGAGGAAATCCAAAATCTAGGGCTTCAAGTAAACCCTCAAGAGTTGACCATCAGTGTTTCAGGAAACGTGATTTTAGTCGGTCCCTTAATCATTCCTCTTTCCATGGTAGAAAGCCTGTTAAAAGCCCAAGGGGATTAAATCATGGTAGGAATTATCGATTATGGAGCAGGCAATCTGACCAGTGTGATTCGCGCGGTCGAAAAACTAGGTGCGATTTACCGAGTTGCCTCCCAGCCGGATGAGCTAAAATTAGCCACCTCCTTAATTTTCCCTGGCGTGGGGCATGCGGCCAGTGCCATGGAACGCTTGAGACAGGCCGGTTGGCCTGAGTTTTTGCTTCAATGGGCACACGCCGGCAAACCCCTCCTGGGCATTTGTTTAGGCAGTCAAATTCTCTTGGAATTCAGCGAGGAAGGAAACACGACTTGTTTGGGCCTCATACCGGGGTCGGTGAAGCGCTTCCCCGATAAACTGGGGGTGAAGATTCCGCAGATTGGATGGAACACGGTTGACTTTCACGACCACCCTGTTTTTCGAGGGCTCGATCCGCGGGCAAGTTACTACTTTGTTCATAGCTATTACACCGAGGTAACCTATCCCGCGCATCGGCTGGGAAGCACCGAGTACGGCATGGTGTTCACTAGTGCGCTAGGTAAGGATAGCATTTTGGCGGTTCAATTCCATCCCGAAAAAAGCGGACAACCGGGGCTTCAGCTTTTGGATCAGTTTTTGAGGTGGAGGCCCTGATGTATCAAAAGCGTGTTGTGGTGTGCCTGGATGTGAAGGACGGACGTACCACCAAGGGGGTCAAGTTCTTAGATAACATTGATGTGGGTGACCCCGTAGCCATGGCGGAAAAGTACTATTTGGATGGAGCTGATGAGTTGGTGTTTTATGACATCACCGCCTCTTCCGAAAATCGCAATCTCATCTTGCCAATTGTGGAAGAGACCGCTAAGCGAATCTTCATTCCGTTTTGTGTTGGCGGCGGCATTGGAAGCTTGGAGCAGATGCGTAAGGTGATCTTAGCCGGAGCCGAAAAGGTCAGTCTCAACTCCCAAGCGGTCAAGAATCCGGAACTGATCACCCAAGGAGCCCGGGCCTTTGGCAGTCAGTGTGTAGTGTTGGGCATGGATGCAAAACGCGACCCTGAACTTCCTTGTGGTTACCGTGTTTATATCAATGGAGGGAGAACCCCAACGGATTGGGATGCAGTCGAGTGGGCTCAACGCGCTGTAAGTTTGGGGGCTGGTGAGATCGTGGTCAACAGCATCGACGCCGATGGAACACAAGCCGGCTACGAGCTATCTTTGACCCGTCAGATTAGCCAACGGGTAAACGTTCCCGTAGTAGCCTCTGGGGGAGCAGGAGTCCCCGACCACCTTTACATGGTACTCACCCAAGGTTTTGCGGATGCCGCCCTCATTGCCAGCATGGTGCACTTTGGCCATTTTACAATTCGCGGGATTAAGGAATACCTCAAAGAAATGGGAGTTCCTGTTCGCGAGTTCTGGGGTTAAAAATCCCAGCGCACGCCCACCAAAAGGTTGGTTTGCAACTGGTCCCAGAGCGCCGTGGGAGTCCACAAGTTAAACAGGGGCAGAAGAAGTTGAAGACGAACGGTGAGTCGAAACAACTCGGAAAATTTCCAAGTTAGGTACCCCGAACCCGATGGGTAGAGAAAGCGCCCAGCAAGGTACCACGAGGTCACATCCACGGCGTAGTTTGCTCCTTTTCCATAGAAAAAGATGGGGAAGCGGAATAGAAAACCGAGCGTAGCGTCGTAACCAAGGGTAAGGACCTCGGTAAGGTCAAACTCCTGCCCAAGCCACGGAAAAAAACCAATCGACAAGAGCATAACCGAATCGAACATGGACTCGATGAAGATAGCACGGCCGTCTTGAAAGGCATAGGTGTTGGTTGAGAATTGGAATTCAGGGCGAAAAACCAAGGAGTTGGGGAATTTTAGGGGGAGAGAAAAACCCGCTAGGGCTAGAATGGGGTCGGGCGCCGAGTTTTGAACCGAGTTGAACACGTACCCTAGACCACCTTGGATTTCAAGGCCATTGAAATCAAGGCCCAGGAACTCTAAGGCGCTCGCCGTGGTTCCGCCCAATAACGTTAAGGCCAACACGAGAAAGGTAAAAAACCTCACCTTTCTACTATACCCCTGTTTTTGAGGAATTGCCAGGGGACGTGGATCATCCCCCAATGTCCTTGGTTACCCCTGACCGCTTTTTGCCAAACAACAACGAGGCCACTCGAGATGGCTCCCAGTCCACTGAGGCGCACCCCTCCTCCTAACTTGAGTTTTGCCTCACCGCCGCTACCGCGGATGCTTGCATCGGGGCTAAGGATCCATACCTCGTTACCTGTTCTTAATCCATAAAAGGTAGGTCCCGAGTTCTCTTGGTAGAGCCCTGGGGAGAGATCCAAACGATCATCGTTGATTAAAAGCCGAAAGCCACCAGAGGGTAAGTAGGGTTGATAGTCGGGAGGGATCTCGGTTTTGCGCCTAGGGGCCAGGCGCCTGAGTTTCTCGACCACCTCTTGGGAAGTGAGTTGGCGTTCCAAGCCAACCCGAGCGTGGAAGAGGGTAACGCGTCTCAGGGGCGGCCCCCACTCCATGAGCCATTCCCCATCCACAAGTTCCACACGAACCAACTTGGCCTCATCAGGTTGCGCAAGGCGCGTGGGTATCAGGACGGGCTCAGGAGCCCCAAAAGGCGACCAGCGGTAAAGGCTCAGCTCGTCGAGTTTGGCAAAAACAAACAAGCCATTTTGAACCCAATAACCCTTGAGGTTTTGGATGGTGGGAGTGAATTTGTGCCAACGAAGATTGGGGCCATCCATGGTAACGTGCCCCAGCCCTAGGGGTGTTTCGACAAAAAACGTCCCTCCCCAGGGAATGAGGAAGACAGGGTCTTGTAGGGGGCCGGTGGAATAAAGGTCAAGCGCCGCCCAGCCTCCCAGGTTTTCTAAATTTTCACCCGTGAAGATAAAATAGCTGGGTAATTTCAGGCTTAACTCTTGTTCGGGATTGGATGAGCATGCCCCAACAAGGACGAGAGCAACAAGCGTTAATAGGCTTTTCCAAAAATGGCCCACACTTTGGCTTCCTTTCCGGTAATGACGCAGGGGCGTTCAACCGGCTGACCGAGACGATCGAGAGGCAGGCAACGAATGGTTGCCTTGGTCTCTTCTTTTATTTTTTTCTCCACCTGGGGGTCTCCGCAAAATGGAATGAGGGCCCAACCCTTGGCACCCTCGCCTTCAAAGAGTTGCTTGAATTCCTCGTAGGTGGTGGGTTCAAAGATGTTTTGGTTTCGAAACTCGAGGGCACGCTGGTAAAGAGAATGTTGGATTTCCGTTAGGAGCTCTTCGACTTTGGCTCTTGCTTGGGCGCGATCCACGAAGATTTTTTCCCCACTGTCGCGTCGAACCAAGCAGACCTTGTTGTTTTCCCTATCTTTGGGGCCAACTTCTAGCCGTAAGGGAACACCCCGAAGTTCCCATTCGGCGAATTTCCACCCAGGCGAGGCTTGCTCATCAGCATCGATTTCTAAGCGAACGTGTGGCCTCAGTTCTTGAGCAATTTGTTGGGCGTATGTCTTAATTTGTTCAGCACTGTCTTTTCGGAAGATGGGAATGATGACCAACTGGGTGGGGGCCAACTTGGGAGGTAGAATGAGACCCTTGTTGTCGCTGTGGGTCATGACCAGGGCGCCCACCAAGCGGGTGGAAACTCCCCAACTTGTGGCCCAAACAAATTCAAGTTCCCCTTGCGGATTTTGGAAGGTGACATCAAAGGCTTTGGCGAAGTTCTGCCCTAAGAAGTGACTGGTGCCCGCTTGTAGGGCACGACGATCTTGCATCATTGCTTCAATGCTGTAGGTCTCAATTGCTCCAGCGAATTTTTCCAACTCTGTTTTTTTTCCCGTAACCACGGGAATGGCCATGAACTCCTCGGCAAACTGGCGGTAAACCTCAAGCATTTTCAAGGTTTCTTCGATGGCCTCTTCCTTGGTGGCGTGGGCGGTGTGACCCTCCTGCCACAAGAATTCCGTGGTTCGCAAAAAAAGGCGGGTTCGTTTTTCCCAGCGGATCACATTCGCCCACTGATTGATGAGGATGGGGAGATCTCGGTAGCTTTGCACCCATTTTTTGTACATGGACCAAATGATGGTTTCGGAGGTGGGGCGCATTACCAAGGGTTCATCGAGCTTTTCCCCGCCAGCGTAGGTCACGACGGCCAATTCGGGGGAGAAGCCTTCAACGTGTTCGGCTTCTTTTTTGAGAAAGCTTTCGGGAATGAGCATGGGAAAGTAGGCGTTTTGGTGGCCGGTTTCTTTGAAGCGGCGGTCGAGCTCGCGCTGGATGTTTTCCCAGAGGGCGTAGCCCCGGGGTTTGATGACCATGCACCCTTTGACTGGGCTATAATCGGCAAGACCTGCCTTTGTGACAATATCAACGTACCAATCGGCGTAGCTTTGTTCGCGAGGCGTAATTCCTTCTGCCATAAATGGCAGAATAGGTTGCTGTTTTTAATCTGTCAAGGTAAAACTGCGGTTTCAACCATGTAGCGGACGTTCCAATTGTCTCCGCTTTGTACCCTGCCTGCCCACTCATCCCGTTCCACCACAATCACGAGCTGTTTTTCGGTGGGACCCAGTATCACTTGAGCGATGCGGTAATCCCTGATTCCCTGGCGTTCAAACTGTGGGGTTCCCATCCGCAAGGTGTTTACAACCCTGCCGTTGGCGTCTTTGATGGTAACATCGATGTGGAAGCGGCTTCGGATTTCGCGACCTTGGCCAACCACGGTTTGGACGAGTTTGAGTTCAAAATTCAAGTTAGTTTGATAATCGATGAACTGCACGTTTTTGGATTCGGCATCAACCCCATTCACCCGAAAATAAATGGGGCGACCGGTGTTGAGGGAATCGATTCGCAAGCGGCGTCGCAGGGGTTGACTTTGGTCAAGCAGGGCGATGAGCACCTTGCGTCCGTCGTCACCCAGGCTGGCGGAGGAAGCATTGAGGCGAAACCGACCATTGGGCACAAAGACGTTTCGGGGTACGTCGACCGTATCGATTAGGGCGTAGGGGAGCTGGTTGGATTGGTTCACGCCATACTGACCAAATTGAAAGTAACGGCCATCTGCGGAAAAACCTAAATTTTGAAAGCTCGCTAGATCACCGGCGCTTAAAAATTGGGTAAAAAGCAATAGTAAAGTGCCAAACAAAGGCTGTTTCATCGCCTTCCTCCTCTTTTTTTATTATCGACTTGTTTTCAAGGGGCTTAAACATCTCGATAATAGAACAGATGAGCAAGCCTCTTCGGATAAGATTCCTTTATTTTTTGGTGGTTGAAAATTTAATCACCTTACTCATTTCGCTAATTCCCATGTACCTGATGATTGGGCAAAGGCCAGTGGAAATGGCTGGACTTTTGCTTTTGGGGGTGTTTTCTTGGGTCACAACCTTGAAACTCTCTCGTTTAGAAGAAAAAACCAAGGCGCTTGAGGTGTTGTTTCTGGTCTTATTCTTTTGGGGGCTTTCGGGTGAATTGTTTCGGGTGTGGTTTTTCGTATCGGAGACATATCAGTGGGGACAATCGATCAACATTCTGTTTCTGCGTCTCATTTATGCCCTGCGTTCCTTTTCCCTGTTGAGTTTTTTTGTTTCGAGCTTGTTTCTAACCGGTTGGGGATTTCGACGAACCAGCCGAATCATTCCTTTTTTGCTCATGGTGAGTCTGTTGATGGCTTGGGCCATTCCTATCAGTAGCGAATTCACTCAGGCAAATGGGCTTTACGCGGTGGGCATAGAGGATCTGTTTCAAACGGCGGTAGTTTTTTTTACTGTCTTGAGTATGGGGGCGCGCTGGATCATCGTCTTTCAAAATCCCCAGCGGGGGACCCGCAAGGCAGAACTATTGTTAGGGGTCATCATGCTGTTATGGTACGGGATTTTGTATTGGCAAGTTTGGGTGGTGGTGGCACCCTTCGGCATCGCTGTCTCTTTTTTCTGGAACTGGCAAGTTGAGTTTTATCGTGGAAATTAATTACCTTAGGGGTTGACTAGGGTCACCCCAAGGCGTTTTTGGGGAAATATCTTTTTCACTGCGATGGTGTTACGGGCGTTGTTGAACACCACCCCCTCGGTCCAGTACTCGAGGGCGGCAAACATCGCATTACCGCCGTCGTGGTCATCACTTTTTTCGGTGCGATAACTCACATATTTGCCTAATTCATCAAAATTCTTGGCGTAAAAGTACTGCATCCTCAACTTATTAAATTCATTCCACTTTTCAAGGTCTTTGAAGCCTTCTCCCTCATCTTGGACAATGAGATGGGCGTGGGTGGTCGAGAAGCTATACCAAACACGAACTTTTTTATTGGGATCGTTTTTGTTACCGTGTTTGACGGCGTTTTTAATAATTTCACTAATTTGCTGTTCGAGGAGGTTAATTTCCTTAATCTCGGGCGGAGCCTTTTGTACAATGAGAAGGGTAAAATAGCGAATTTGCCGAAAATCGCTGGGGAATTCCTTGTAAAACATCCCTGTTTTATCAAAAAGAGGGTGGTTTTCATCAACAATGAGTTGCTTCACTTCGGGCACGAGCTTCAGCCTCCCATTTTTTGTAAGGCCTCTTCAACTGTAGCGGCCATGGGGAAATATCCCATGAGCTTCGTCAGTTCAATGACTTTTTTGACTGAGCCATGGACATTGGAGATGAACAACTTCAAATTCATCTTTTTGATGGTTGAGCAGATGAAAATGAGAGCTCCAATACCCGAGCTGTCAATGTAATCAACATTTTCCATGTTGATGACGAATTGATCGACCTTTTTTTCGAGCATTTTCATTACAAGTTCTTTCAACTTGAATGAATTGTAAAGGTCCATCTCACCACTAACATCTATAATGTAGATTTCGCCGTGTTTCCGGATTTTTAGCTCCATCCAATACCCCTTTTTGTGCCTGTCATTATCGTTCTACCCTCATCATCAATATCGTCTGATCATCTTGGCGGATTGAGTTTCCACAGAAACTGTCCAGCTCATTCTCAAGGGCTCTCTTTAATTTCTCGGCCTTAAGCTGACAGTTAGAAAGGATAAACTTCTTGAGTCGTTCAAGACCAAAGAAGTCTCCCTTATCTCCACCCACCGCTTCGATGATACCATCAGTATACAACATGATTATATCATTTTTTTCAAGTGTTGTGAATGTTTCGCGATATTTTGTAGATTTTTCGAGGCCGATTGGAATTCCTTCGGTATCCATCTTGGCAAAAGATTTTTTAGCGCTGTGGTAGATCAAAATAGGGTGGTGGGCCGCGTTGGCGTAGGTGAGCTTGCGGGTTGACATGTCGTAGTGGGCAATACTCATGGTTGCATAGCGATCCACCCCAATTTTGCCCGCAACGCCCCAGTTGATCAAGTTCAATAAGCGCGCTGGGCTCATTTTTGGCTGAAAAGCAAGCAAATAAAGGATGGTCTTGATCATGACCATGGTAATCGAGGCGGGAAGACCCTTACCCGCCACATCTCCAATCACCAGCAAGAATTCCCCTTTCCGTAGGGGAATAACGTCGTAATAATCCCCACTCACCCCGCGCGCGGGTCGGGAAAAGGCCGCGATCTCCACGCTTAAGAGGCGAGGAATCCTTTTGGGAAGAAGTAGGGCTTGGATTTCTTTAATTTGGGCCGATTCAATGTCGATGCGGTGTTTGTCTTTTTCGTATTCAAAGCGTAAAAAAGAGTAGAGAATTTGGCTGAGCCAGGACGAAATGTCCTTAAAACGGCGCATTGTACGCGGTTGAACCTTGTTTTCGGCGCGCAAAAAGCTCACTCCCATAATTCCAATCAGTTTTCCCACAAAGTGCAAGGGGGCGAGCATCAACGAAAGCTCTTCCCAGTCGATGGCTTGCCCTGTTTGATAAAACTCGTCGGTGAGCGCTACCGTTTCGTAATACTGAACCTTGAGTTCTTTAATACACGGTCGAATCAGCCTGTTATTGAGGGGAATTTCGGTGTTGAGAAACCGTGCCATCCGTTCATCGATGCTAAGATCTTCCGCCGAAATTCCTAGATAAATGAGGGGAGGGAAGGTTCCCTTGATGACTTCAACTTTTAGTACATCTTTGTATTCGTCTACTAAAAAGACTCCAATACCAGCCGCCCCTAACATTTCTCCAATTTTCTCAGCGGTGTGTGACAGAAAGGCTTGACGATGCGAAAGTCCGGGTTGCATTTGGTAGCTTAGGCTGTCAATAAGATAACTCAGGGTTTTTTTGGTCCAGAGTTGGTCTTGAATAGTTGTTTGAGCATGCTTTTGATGGTCAGCTAAAAAATAGCTCCAAAGGTAAATGACCATGGTAAAGGGGATGAGGTTCAGGACGTGCTGAACAATTTCTCCCTGGCTCAAAATGAGGGGTAGCCGTACCAAATTGAATAATCGATTTACCTCGATGAAGATGTTGTAGATGGTAGGAACGAGCCAGGGCAGAACCGCGAAGGCCCCGGCCATTTTTCCATGGTTCACCCGAATCCCCTTAAGCCGGGCAGCCACAAAAAATGCCCCAAAAATATTGAGAATAGGCCAGGTAGCAAGGAACAAGGGCAAGAAAGACGAGTATTCGGTGATGTAAGGAATTAGGGTCGGGAAAAAAGTAGCGACGATGAACACACTCAAAAAAATCAAATTGACAAAAAGATAAACAAAACCAGGGTGGTTGGTGTTGGTGTATTGACTAATGAACCGTAACACCAAGGCGAGGATGACCATCAAACCGATGGGGTCAACCACAGGGTGGGCTATCGATAAGTTCACGAGCTGAAAAACGAAATAAAAAAGGCCGATCAAAAGCCAAAGTCGACGCCCTTGTTGAGTAAGAATCCAGGAAGTCTTGAAAAACAAGATGAGAAAAATGATCAACAGAACCAGATGAAACCAGCTCCAAGGATTAAGGATGAGGTCGAAAAAGGCCAAAAAAAATTCGGTCACAATTTACCTTAGAACAGACTTTGAACAGGGTCAAGAACTTTTTAGGACTGGGGCTAAGCTAGTGGCCGATTGGAGGCTTTCCGAGGGGATTAGGCTGAGGGCTTGGCTAATGATGTGTTGGATGCTTCCTTGGGCGTAGGGAGGGCTAATGAGGTGCCGCCATTGTCGGGACCCTTTGAGCCCGTGAAAGAGCCCAGGGAAATGCCGAAGAAGATGGCGCCAATGCAAACCCTGCTCTTCCCAGGGCAGGAAGTAGTCAACCAAACGCTTGAGAAATTCGGCCCTAGTGGGGGCGGGAGCCCCCCCGAAAATTAGGCGCTCGGCATCAGCCATAAAATAGGGGTCTTCATAGGCAGCGCGCCCAACCATTACTCCGTCAAAAATGGTGCTAAATTGCTGGATGGTTTCTAGGTTGGTGATGCCCCCATTGATGTCAATCGTCCAGTTGGGAAATTCGGATTTGAGACGTTCGACGTCGTGGTAGCGAAGGGGGGGGATGGTGCGGTTTTCCTTGGGGCTGAGCCCCTCCAAAATGGCAATTCGCGCGTGGATGATGAGGCGTGAGGCTCCCGCATCCATGACGGCGCTGGCAAACTCACGAAGGTGCTCGTAGGATTCGCGTCCCTTAATGCCAATTCGATGCTTTACCGTCACGGGTGTGGTTTTTGCTTGGCGAACCATCGCACGAACCAGACGGTTGACCAGCATTGGTTGAGCCATGAGGCAGGCACCGTAGTTGGCGTTCTGTACCTTATCGCTGGGGCAGCCGCAGTTGAGATTGACCTCGTCGTAGCCATATTCGACGGCTAAAGCAGTGGTCCTTTCGAGATCCTCAGGCTTATCAGAGGCAAGCTGAAGCCCCACCGGATGTTCCGCAGAATCGTAATCTAAAAACCGATGAGCGTCCCCAAATATGAGTGAGGGTGCAGAGATCATCTCGGTGTAGAGGAAGGTAGTTGGGGCAAGTTGTCGAATCGCCCATCGGAAATGTCGGTCGGTGCAGTCCACCATGGGGGCAATACTAAGCCGAGGCATAAAATCAGGTTAAGGACGACTATCGTGAGCGTCAAGTTGTGCCAAAAATCCTTAAGAAGGTGTAAACTAAAAGGGTGGTTAGTTTACAAACGTATTTTGATCAAGAGTGGCAAAGGGCTTGGCAGGAAGCTCAAAATGGAAGGGGCGGAATTTTGGTGTTTTATGGCCAAGAGCATGCCCCCGAACTTCAAACCGATGCTCTCAAAAAGGCGTGTCGCGATTTTGGCAGTGCACGTCTAGATCATCGATCTCTCCATGAGCCTTATGGCCCCGTTTTTGAATGGATCAAACAGTGGTGGCAAAAACAGAGCAATAATGAGAGGTCATCTTTTTTTAAAATTCAACCCAAATACCCCTACGTTACCCAGACCCTGCTTCGCCTTATTCAATCCCGAACTATTTCAAAGATCGAACCCTTGTTGACCTTTTCAACCGAAATCCAAACCGCTCAACAGCAGATGGACCAGCTCATTGTGGATCTTTGGCTTCACCGCTGCCAAAACGATCACCCCTGCCTGTACTTTTTGGAAGATTTTCAGTGGGCGAGTCCTTCTCTGGTGCGTCTTATTCTTGATTTGGCGTCGCGTAAAACCCAAAATCTTCCCTTTTTGTTGGTGATTTTGATGGAACGCAACCAATCCATGTTTATTCAGAAAGACTGGAACCATTTTTATTCCTTGACCGAAAATAAGAGCATTTTTTTAAGTCAAACGCTCCATGAGAATTCAGCGCAGTTTCCGCAGTCCCTACCCGAAATCAATCCCGAACGACTCTTACGTCAGTCACACGAAGCCTTCCAACTTTTAGCCTTTGAAGAAGCACGTGAAACTCTAAAGCTCTTGATGAATAATTTTGGGCTGGGTGCTCACCGCGAGGAAGAGCTGGAACAAACACTTCTTCTTGGAAAAACGTATGATTCCTTGCAAGATTATCAAAATGCCATCATTACCCTTAGTCAAGCAGTGAATTTAGCGATGCAATTGGGGGATACGCCAGCTCTTGCCCAGGCCTACCTAATCCAAGCCATTGTCTATCTCAAGAAAGAAAATTTCAGTAATTGCCACCAGTTTCTTGAAAAAGTAAAGCGTCTTGAACTTCCTGAAAATGATTATGTGAGCCTTTATGCCGAAATGATTCATACCTTACTCAACATGGTTCAATCGGTTGAAATTCATTTCCGAGACGTAGATTCTACCATCGCTAAATTACAGCAAAAAAATTGGCGTAATGCCGTCTATTTTATCAAGACTCAAGTTCCTTATTTGCTTTCAATCAGAAAAGAATTAGGTGAGGAGGCTTTTCAACACCAAATCAAAGGTCTTGCTCGTTTCAGTCATTCCATCAATCACAATTTTCGATTAAGTACCTTGGAGCATGTTCTAGGAATGGTCAAGCAGTTGGACGGGCAAACGCCCCAGGCCCTTCGACACTACCAAAAAGCTATTCGTTTACGGACCACCTTTGGGAACATCTTAGAACTGACCAAAATCTACAATGGAACCGGTTTTGTTTGTCTTCAAGCCAAACTCTTTGCTCGGGCAGTGCGCTACTTCTCAAAGGCCTTGAATCTGTTGGAACAGGTGGATGACTACCAAGAAATCATTTTGACCCTTCTCAATTTAGGAATTACCTATTTGATGGGGCTCCAACTCAAAGACGCTCAACGGGCGCTTGAATCCGTTCTTAGGTTGGTAGCTGAACTAAACGTACAATTCGTCCCCTTTCATCCCATGCATGAAATTTATTCTTTGGCGGGATGGTCCTTTTTTTGGGGCGGGGATCAGTCAAAAGCTTTTAACTATTTGCGTCTTGCCCTTCATTCCCACGACTACCAATCCCAGCCCTTGGTACGGAGTCTTCAACACGTATTGGAAACAGCGCCAAATAGTGTGAATTGGGAGCTGGTCAAAGCAGAATGGCAAAAAATTGATCAAATGCCAATTGATTTTTGGATTCAAAACATCGACAAAATAGGGAACATCGGTAAAGCTTTTCAAAATCCGAATCGACTTTCCCCTTTTAGATTTCGTATTGAGGGGGTTCTCAATTCGGCAAGGCAATTCATCAACTTAACCCGTCTCAACAAAAAGTTTCACGAAATCCAATTTTTGAATCAGCTTCAGGCAGTCATTGGGCGCACGGCCCACTGGCAAGAGATGATTCGGGATGCCATGCGCCTGATTAAAAATAGTTTTGTCATTGACCATATTTATCTTATTATGCTCAACGAACTCAAGCAAAAAGAATTGGTTTACGTGTACCCTGAGGACTTCGAAGAGAACATTGATTTTTGGTCGCTCAATCTTTTATTTGAGGACAAGAGGCCAGCCTTACTGATTCCCTCAGAACTCTTACCCCAGCGTTGGAATGGGGGGGCAATGTTCTCTCTTTTCCATCAAGGGCAGGTCTATGGCTGGTTGATCTGTGGTACCTCGCTCAACAGTTCAAAATTAGAAACAGAGATTCTTAAGACGATTCAGATCGCTGTAAGCCAAATCTCGATGGCGGTTGAACTCAAAAGGGTCAATGAAAGATTGGTCAAGTCTTCCACCATTGACCCCGTAACAGGTTTAATGAATCGGCAAGAAATTTACCGTCAAATGTCAAACGAATTGCGTCGGGTGAAACGGTACAAAAGCCGCAATTACGGGCCCTTTTGCTTAATTTTTATTGACCTAGATAACTTCAAATATTACAACGAAAATTTTGGTTCGGATTTGGGTGACCATCTTTTGAAGCTATTTGCCGATTTGCTGCGGGATGTGCTGCGGGATGTGGACATGGTTGGAAGGTTTGGTAGTGATGAATTTTTGATTCTTCTACCCGAAACAAACATTCAGGGGGCACAGGTCGTAGCCAACCGCATCAATGAGCAGTTGAAAAAATGCGATTACTTCATCAAGGAAATCAACATCTACCTAAAGCGAAGGGCTGTTATTCCTAACCAAAAGTTTTTAACCTGTTCCATGGGGATTGCGGAGTACAATAACACCACGGGGTTAGACATGGAGGAACTCATCGCCGTAACCGACAACGCCCTCTTTGAGGCAAAACACACGGTTAAGAATGTTACCATTATTCTTCCACCAAACTCGGGTCAGTAACCCGCTGTTTAGAAAAAACTTGCTTGCCCACCTGGGTTGAGGGTTCGTAAACACTTCAGAAAGAGTTGGCTACAGACCAGCGCATCGTCCTTGGCTCGATGGGCTGAAACGGTGTTGATGCCTAAATCCTTTGCCAAATCTTGGAGCTTGTAGGTTTGGCGGTTGGGAAAGGCGAGTTTGGACATAGGAAGGGTATCTACCACCCGGTGGGGTAGATCACGCCCCAAGCCGTAGAAGCCCATGCCCCGAAGGATGAAGCTCACATCAAATTCGGCGTTGTGCGCCACGAGGATGGTGTTTTCACTGAATTTGAAAAATCGCGGTAAAACCTCCGCAAGAGTTGGCTTTCCTACAAGCATCTCAGGAGTGATGCCGTGCACCTCAATGGCATCTTGAGGAATTTCGCGCTCGGGATTGATGAGCTCTTCAAAGAATTCGATGGTGCCACCCGTGGAAAACTTCACCGCTCCTAATTCGATAATTCGGTCGGCGGTGGGGCTCAAACCCGTGGTTTCAATGTCAAAGGCAACGAATTCCAAATCGGGGTTGTCTAAAATTTGGTAGGAGTTGCGGATCATTTCCATGGGCTCAACCTATCAGTATGCTTTCTAAGGATCGCCGAAGTATGTCAGCCTTGGTCATGGCTTCTGCCCGAGCTTCGTGAAGGGGAATGCCGGCTGGAGCTTTGCAGCTAATGTAAACTTTGATCTTGGGTTCGGTGCCCGAGGGTCGGATGGTTACCAAGGAACCATCTTTCAGCAAAAATTGCACCACGTCCGAGTTGGGGAGGCTCTCGCCCTTAAGGTAATCGATGAAGCGATCGGTTTCTAAATCTTCAAAACGCACCGGTGGGTGCTGGCGGATTTTTTTCATCAGGTTTTGCATGGTCTGCATTCCCGCCAGCCCGGGAAAGCTCTTTGAGATTAGCACCTCATGGAAGTAGCCGTGCTCGTAATAAAGTTGGTTGAGGTAATCCACCAAGTTTTTACCCTGCGAGTTTAGGTAAGAAGCCACTTCCAGTACCAAGATGGTGGTACTAACGGCGTCCTTGTCGCGCACATTGGTACCATAGAGAAAACCATAGCTTTCTTCGCCACCAAAAACGTACTGAGGGCCGTGGTGGGTTTCCCAATCACGGATTTTTTCACCGATATATTTAAACCCAGTGAGCACTTTGAACGTTTGAGCGCCATATTTTTTGGCGATGAGGTTTTGCAAGTCGGTGGTGACAATGGTGTTGATGAAGGCTGGCTTGGGTGGAAGCTTGCCCAATTCCTTGAGGCTGGAAAAGATGTAATCGGTCAAAATAGCTCCGAGTTGATTGCCATTCAAGAGAATCCACTCCCCCTTGTGCTTGACGGCCACCCCAAGTCGGTCGGCGTCAGGGTCGGTTGCAAGAACCAAGGTCGCCATCTCTTGGTCGGCTTGTTCGATGGCGAGTTTCAGGGCGCTTGCTTCTTCAGGGTTGGGTGAGTGAACGGTAGGGAAGTTACCGTCATGAACCATTTGGGAAGCAACGGTTGACAGCGTGATTCCCAGCTGTTGAGCTAAGGGAAGTACCAAGGTGTCGCCGGTGCCATGAAGCGGGGTGTAAACCGCCTTGAGAGGGGAAGCTTGTTGAAAAACCTGGGGGCGGATAAGGCTGTTTCGTACCGAGTCGATGTAGGCTCGATCAACTTCCTCTTGAAACCAAACCAAGAGACCCCTTTGTTCGGCTTCTTCACGACTGATGGTCTTGACGTTTTGGACTTGTCTTACTTTTTCAATGATGCCCACATCGTGGGGAGGAACGACTTGGGCCCCATCTGACCAGTACACCTTGTACCCGTTGTACTCGGGGGGGTTGTGGCTTGCCGTAACCATGATGCCCGCAGTGGCTTGGAAGAATCGTACCCCAAAACTCAATAAAGGCGTTGGGCGAAGTGCAGAAACAAGGTAGGTCTTGATGCTGTTTGCCGCCAGCACCAAGGCAGCTTCAAGAGCAAAGAGGTCAGAAAATCGACGATTATCGTGAGAAATCACCGCACTGGGCTCAGCTAATCCCTGTTTGAGGATGTAGTTGGCAAGACCCTGGGTAGCGCGGCGCACCACAACTGGATTCATCCGATAGGTGCCCCCACCAATTATCCCGCGAAGCCCGCCCGTCCCAAAGCTCAGGTCAGCAAAAAAACGTTCTTGAAGCTCGGCTTCGTTTTGAGTATCAAGAAGGGCTTGAACCTCATCCCGAAAGTAAGGGTGGGTCTCTTCGTTAAGATATTGTTTGGCCAAATGTTCTGGATTTCGTGTGCTCATCGTGATTCTCTCCGGTGATATACTGCACAAAATCAAGAATTATGACTAGTCTTGAAAAGAAATATATATAAAAAAATATATAAAATAATAGTTTTAAAATTAAAATTACTCTTGACAAAAAAAATTATATTCCCTAAGATCACAATAAACTTTATGGAGGTACTATGCCTATTATAAATTCACATTTACCAAACCTCAACCTCAAAGCCTTTCACAAGGGTGAGTTCAAAGACGTTCACCTTGATGATTATCGCGGAAAGTGGCTCGTCGTTGTGTTTTATCCAGCTAACTTCACTTTTGTCTGTCCCACTGAGTTGGGAGATTTGGCAGAATTGTATCACGAGTTTGTCAAGGAGGGGGCAGAAGTGTTCAGTGTCAGTACCGATACCGAGTATTCACACCTGGCCTGGCACCAGACCTCTCCTACCATCAACAAGATTAAATTCCCTATGTTGGCGGACCCTAACGGCAAGTTTGCACGCACCATGGACGTCCTTAACGAGCAAACGGGTCTCGCGCTACGGGGAACCTTTGTGGTCGATCCAGAGGGACTGATCAAGGTGGTTGAAATCACCGATGACGGTATTGGGCGCAGCGCCGCTGAGACCCTGCGCAAGCTACAGGCGGCTAAGTTTGTCCGTGAACACGGCGAAGTATGTCCAGCCAACTGGAGGCCTGGGCAGAAGACCCTCAAACCGGGCAAGGAGTTGGTGGGTAAAATTTGACCAAACGGGGGCAACCCCGTTTTTTTGATAGTTAGCGCTAAATGTTACGCCACGTGCTGAGGCTATGTGTTCACTTGAGGTTTTCTTGACATCTCCATTTTTGTGTTATTAAAATTTTTGCATGTGGGTATCGTTTCGCCGAATCTTGATGATAACTGGATTAGCGTTTTTTTGTTTGGTCGGCTTGAGGGCTGAACCGTTTACCCTAGCTAGTGGCCAGCTCATCGAAGCCCGTGAGGTTAGGCGGGTGCGTGGGGTTGTTGAATGGGTCAATCCTGTTGGTAGGGTAACAATTTCGACCCCTTGGGGAAGGGTGAGCGCCGTTGGGACCATCTACCTCTACCCCTCGGGTGCTGTTAAACAGATTAGCCTGGGGTGGGGCGAAAGCGATGTGGTGGAACTCACCACTCCCTATGGGAACTTTTTCATTCGAGAAGACCTTACCTTCCATCCTAACGGTCAAATAGCCTCAGTCAAACTCAAAAATTTAACCCCTGTTTCGACACCTGTGGGAACCGTTTCTACCTTGAGTTTGAGCTTTCATCCGGGTGGCGAACTTCAATCAGTCTTCATCCCGTCGTGGCGACCTGCTCTTGTGACCCTCAATGGATCGCGTCTCCAAGTCCGCGATGGCTTGACATTCCACCCAGACGGCAAGGTGGCTGAGGCTATTTTCCTTCAACCCGATCAAGCTTTTCTTGAGACTCCTGCCGGTCAAGCTGCGGTGTCTCGGGTTAAGTTCCATGAAAATGGGCGCTTCCACTCGGTAAACTTTTCCTCTGAGGAAACACGGATTTTGGGGCATCGTTGTCGGTCGGCAAGCTGGTATCCTAACGGCCAACTAGCCAGCCTCGAGCTGGTAGAGACCGTGGCGATGGAAACACCCTTTGGGAATCGGAGGGTTAGTGGATTAGTTGAATGGCACGAAAACGGCCGACCAAAATTCTTTCGTTTCGAGGAAAGCCTTCCAGCGCACAACCTTTCCCAACTTGGAAGATTAACTCTTAGAAACGCTACCTTTGATGATAAGGGCGCTCTGATTGAGGCAGGTCTCGAAAAAATCCAACCCATTACCACCGCTTTGGGAAGGGTGGAGACAGACTATATCCACTTTTTCCCTAATGGAAACTTACGTTCGCTCAGCCTTGGTAAAAACGGCAAGGAATTTGCCATTCAAACCCCCGTTGGTGTGCTTTCGGCGGGGTGGTTTCTCAGTTTTTACGAGGATGGCCAACTCCGAGAACTTTCGTTCAAACCTTTAACGGTGCATTCAGTCCGAACGCCTTTAGGAACCTTGCCATGCACCGATAGTGTCCAGTTTTATCCCAGTGGAGCCCTCTCGATAATTCATCTTAGTACTGCGAGACGGCTAAGTACCCCTTTGGGAATGCTCACCATGGACAACGAGGTAGAATTTTACGAATCGGGAGCCATAAAACGTTGTCGACTCCGTGGCGAGTTACAGGAGAAACTGACCACCCCCTTGGGTGAGCTTTCAGGGTGGGAAGTCTCCTTTTATCCAAAGGGTAGCATCGAAGAATTAACCCTCGCACAACCTTTCGTTTGGAAAGAAAACCCGACGGGGGAGTGGTGGCGGCTTCGTTTCTCAGAGACAGGTAACCTCGTCGATATTTTGCCCCCAAAAGCCAACTAGGGAGCCTAACGAGTTTGGGGAGTGTCCCCAACCTAGAATTTATCTCCAAATAGCAAAACCTGCAGATACTTTAGATTAGTTTTAAGGATTGTCATGTTCAGATTCCTAGCTTCCTTCCGCGAAACCTCGAGCAAGGTTCTTTTGTCTAGAGGAAACGGTTACAAAAACAATAAGCTAGGGGTCAACACAAATCACTTCCCCGCAGGGAATTGAGCGTCAATTGGTCGAATATGGTCTAACGCAGAGGGAAAGGGGACACAATATTTGCTCTTAACAATAGACCGACCGTCGGTCTATAATGAACTCATGGGATCCGACTTCATTCACGAAACCAAGACCTCTTCTCGTGCGTGCATCCTCCGCGAAGCCCAGCGCCTGTTTTTAAGTAAGGGATACGAGGCTACCACCGTTCAAGATATCATGGAAGCCTGTCGCATTGCCAAGGGAACCTTATACCATCATTTTTCCCACAAACTCGCCATTTTAGAGGAACTCACCGAGGGGCTAGTGGAGGAGTCCATTCAAATTTACCGAAATCTTGCTGCTGACTCCAATTTGTCAGCCCTGGAAAAACTTGTGGCGGTTTTTCAAAAAAACATCGCCATCAAGCCGGAAATGGTTGAGCTTTCGGTGACAATTTTACGCACATTGTTCAGTGAGGAAAACCTTCGATGGCGTTATCGAATCACAAAGACCTTTTTAAGTCGCGTTTTGGACTTTTTAACTCAAATCATTCAGCAGGGGAGGAATGAAGGAATTCTAAAATGTTCTTCAGCCAGCGAAGCCGCCCTAATCATCGCTGAACTGTCTCAAAACATGAAGGAACGCATCTCGCAAATTTTGATTGACCCAGACCAAGTCCCTGAGCCTTCGCGGGTGATCCGTCGTCTGATTGCCGCTTACTCAGATGCCATGGAAAAAATTTTGGGCTCGGAACCGGGTCTTCTCAGCCTTGAAAAAAGTGCTTCCATCCAAGCCATGCTTAAGGCGATTGAACACTATTTCAAACACAAGGAGGAAATGCATGATCGAAATCCGTGACTTGGTTAAGGAATATCCTACCGAGGGTGAAGCGGTGCGGGCTCTCAGGGGGCTCACCCTGACCATTGCCGATGAAGAGTTTGTGAGCATCGCCGGGCCTTCGGGTTCGGGCAAGACCACCTTGCTGAATTTGATTGGTTGTTTGGATACGGCTACTTCGGGCGAAATTCGACTCAATCAGAAGCTGGTTTCAGGTATGACCAAGCGGGAGTTAGCTTCGATCCGCCGTGAATCCTTGGGTTTTGTGTTTCAAAGTTACAACCTGATTCCGGTGCTCACTGCCCTTGAGAATGTGGCTCTTGCCTTGGAACTGTTGGGTCTATCCCACAATCAAGTTCAGGTTCGCGCCCGAGCAGCCCTCGCAGAAGTAGGGCTCAAGGGTCTAGAAGACCGACTTCCGGGGAAACTTTCAGGGGGGCAGCAGCAGCGGGTGGCCATTGCGCGAGCCCTGGTTAAGAATCCCGCCGTCGTTCTGGCCGATGAACCTACCGCCAACCTGGATAGTAAAACGGGAGAGGAAATCCTCAAGTTAATGCGAAACCTCAATGAGACCACGGGAACCACCTTTGTGTTTTCCACCCACGATAAAATGGTGATGGACTATGCCAAGCGTCTGGTGTTGTTGCAAGACGGCCAAATAATTCACGACGAGAGGAGGGGACCATGAAAAGCCTTTCGATGCAGCAGATTTTTCGTTTGGCAGTGCGCAACCTAGGACGAGTCAAGCGGCGCCTTGTCATCACCGCCGCTGTAATAGCCTTAGGGGTGGGACTCTTCATTTGGATAGATGGCTTCGTGTTGGGAACCAGTCGTCAAAGTGAAACGAACCTGATCACGTATGAAACCGGGGCCTTTCGTATTGTGTCCAAACAATGGTGGGAGGAAAGGGACTTTATGCCTCTCAACGATAGCTTTCACGGTTATGAGGAACTCATGACTCGGTTGAAAAATTTAGGTTGGCACACCACGCCTGTGGTAGAGTTTTTTGCCGATGTGATTGTTACAGATGGGAACCTCATCCTTCCCATCATGGCCGTGGACTTTACTAGCCTGGACTCGGTTCTCCCTCTTACCAAGCACCTGGTGGCAGGTTCGGTGCCAAAACCCAACCACGCGCAAGCAATCCTGGGTAGCTGGTTGGCCAAGGACCTGGGTCTGGAGGTGGGCTCCGAATTCGTCCTTCAAACGCGCACTCGTGAAGGTAGCTATCAAACCCTGGACCTGGTCGTAAGCGGGCTTGTGACTACTCCCCATCCCGCCATCAACCGAGGACGAATCCTGATGGACTTGAACTTGGCAAAAGAAGTTCTACAGCTCGATCACGCCGTTACCTCAGTGGTTGCTGCTGTTTTCAATCCTTACGCCATAGAGCAAGAAGCTAAACGCGCCCTTGCCGCCCTGGATTTGTCCCCCAACTTGAACCTTCTCAGCTGGAAGGAACTGGGAGCCGATGCGGTTGCCTCAGCCCAGCAAGATCAGCAGCAAACGGCCATCATGGTTGTTCTCTTTTCTTTGATGGCGGCAGTCGGAGTGGCCAACACCATGCTGATGGCAACCTATGAACGCATTCGCGAAATGGGGATCTTACGTGCATTGGGGCTAAACTCCTCAGAATTGCGTCTTTTATTTTTGACCGAGGCGCTTTTGTTAGGGTTTTTGGGTTCCGCCGTTGGGCTTTTGTTGGGGGTGGTTCTGAATGCCTACTTCGTCACCCAGGGGTTGGATTTATCGGCCTACGTGCAACAGGTCGATGTAGGGTACCGGTTAAGTGGGGTGGTGTACTCGGCGTGGAACCCGCCTGCGATGGTGGGGTCTTTTCTGGGTGGCATTGTTTTGGCGGGGGTAGCGTCTTGGCTTCCAATTCGACGCGTCGTAAGAATGACCATCGTGGACTGTTTACGACACACTTAAGGAGGTTAGCTTGACAATAACGACCACTGTTCACTTGGCTTGGAGAAATTTGGCACGCAACCCGCGTCGTACTGGTTTGAGTGCCCTCAGCGTGGCTATCGCGGGACTGAGCATTAGCTTTTTGTTCGCATTTTCGGATGGGATGATGAATGATTTTCGACAAAACGTGCGCACCTTCGTGTCCGGCGATATTCGAATCCGCCACCCTGATTATGAGGCCCATGAATTGAAACAACCCCTCCACCTTGCTGTTTCCCCTCTTTCTGAGGTGTTGCCCCTGTTGGAAGGCGTTGAGGGAGTGCGGGCTGCACTCCCACGAGTGAACTTAGGATTACGGGTTGACCATGGGGAAAAAAGTTACAACCTTAAAGGTTTGGGTGTGGACTTTGCCCGAGAGACGGCCTTGATGAACCCCGCCCGTTACCTCCACCAGGGTAGGTTGCCCCAAGCGGGATCGCGTGAGGTTCTCATCAGTGCCAGCTTGGCACGGGAGTTGAACCTAGGTGTGGGCGACACGATCACTACCCTAGCACGAACAAGGGGGCGGGGGCTCAACGCCATGACCTTTACCATCAGCGGTACGGCAGTTTTTCCCTTGATGGCACAAAACAAACGCTTGATGGTGCACCCCTTGGACTTGACCCAGCGTTTAGCTCGTTTAGGGGACAGCGCCCAAGAGGTTTTGTTGACTTTGGAACGCCCCGCTATGGCACCGCAACTTGCCCATACAATTTCGAAGTTATTCGAGAAGTTGGGCTACTCCCTAGCAGTTCTCCCACACACTCAAATTGGCATTGCCGCGTTGTACACGCAGATCGTAGAAACGATGTTTGCGGTCATTGCCCTAGTGTTTTTTCTTTTAGGCAGCGCCATCATCATCAACACCACCCTGATGGTCATTCACGAGCGCACTCAAGAAATCGGCACCCTTACCGCCCTGGGTGCCACCGAATCCACCGTTGTGAGGGTTTTCTTTTTAGAGTCGCTGTTGATTTCCATAATAGGAGCCTTGGTGGGCGTTGGGCTTGGTACAGGTGTGGCGGCTTGGTTTTCGGTGGTGGGTATGGACTTTTCCACCATGATGGAGGGGATCAGCGTGGAATTCTCTCCGGTAATTTATCCGCAAATTACTTGGCGTAGCACGTTGGGGACCCTCGGCTACGGAGTTTTGGTGGGCTCAGCCATGAGCTATTTTTCCAGCCGCCGTGCTGCTCGGGTAAGCCCAACGCAGGCCCTTCGTGCTATTTAAGGAGGTTGAGACGATGAAAAAAAGACATTGGTTTTTATCTTTAGCTTTTTTATTTCCCGCTGGAATTTGGGCTCAGGGCTTGAGCGTCCCTCAAATACTCGAGCGGGTGGAATCAAATCAGGTTTTTTCAACCGCCCGGCTGGAGGGGGTCGTGGTGGTGAACGATGAGTGGGGACGTCGAGAGACAGCCTTCCGGAGCTATAGCCAAGGTCGTGAGCGAAGCCTGGTGGAATTCACCAGTGGGGAAAGTCAGGGTCAACGCATTCTTCGCACGCGTGGGGATTTGTATCTTTACTTTCCCGAGGCCGCCGAAGTGGTTCGGCTTCAGGGTGCAGCCCTGAGCGAATCGATTTTAGATTCGGATGTGAGTTACGAGGATATAGGTGGGGATAAGGGACTCAACCAACGTTATACCGGGGAATTAGTGGGAAGCGAGGTCGTAGACGGGAGGGATTGCTGGGTGATTCGACTCACCACGCGGGAACGAGGGGTGGCCTACCCCCGCCAAGAAATTTGGGTCGATAAGGAACTTTTCCTTACCCGCTTTGCCAAGTATTATGCGCTTTCTGGCCGGCTCCTAAAGGAGTTTCGAGTGCTCGAGGTGATGATGGTGTCAGGCCGAACACTGCCCTCTCGTTCGATCATCCAAGACAAGCTCCGCAGGAATAGCTCTACCGAAATTCGGCTCAACAAGGTAGAATTAGATCTGCGCTTACCCGCAACCACATTTAGCCTGGGGAATCTCACATGGTGAGATCTCTTTTTTGCTTCGCCTCGTTGTTTTTATTTCTAGTTCCCCTGGCGGGCCAAGTTCGCCTTAAACCCGAAGGAAGGCTCAATCTGACCTACGGCCTCTTTCGGGTACCTGATGCTGACCCAAACCTTGTTCCCCTCTTAACGGCTGATTTGGGTCTTTCGGCTGTCTCTCCTGAGGTTCGCTCGGAACTCCAGGTTCGGTTCCTGGCCTCGGAGCCGACGCAAGTCAATCTACTTCGTGCCTGGGTGCGTGCCCGCCTGGGGGAGGAAGCTCGGTTCACAGCGGGTTGGGCTCGGGTGAGTTGGGGGCAGGGCATCTTTTTTAACAGTGGGGATGTGGTGTATGGTTCAAATTTCTTGAATCGGGATCTTAGTGCCACTGAAATTCGGGACGAGGCTTCTCTCGTTTTGGCTTATTATCAAGACTTTGGGGAATTGAGCTTTTTCGAGGTGGTAGCCCTGCCCCCGGCCCTGGTTTGGAAGGCGGGTAAGCTTTCTGCTGGCGAGTGGGACAGTGCGGCCGCCGGTGGGCGCTTGGTGGTGACCCTTCCCGAGGATTGGACGGGGCTGCGTTGGGAGACAGGCTATCTGTTCCGGGGCGAAATCTCTCAGCCTCAGGCATTGGTGGAACGGGGGCACAACTTGTATCTTGCCCTACAAGGAAGCCTATGGGGATTGGCCAATCTCTATGGCTCTGCCCGTCTTGTGCTGGATCCGCGTGATCTGAGTTGGGATAAGACGAAGAATACATTGAGCTTGAGTGGGGGGGTATTTCGAATCTGGAACATGGATGAAGGGGCCTCGTTTAGTTTTCGATTGGAAGGACTGTTAGAAACCATCATCCATCCGCCACTACTAAGTGGATACTTGGAACTCAATTTTACCCCTGACGGCAAGGGCAGTTTTCTGGGACGAGCTCTTTTTCATTCGGATACCTCAGCCAACCTCCTGTTAGGCTGGGTACAGAAAATGTATCAGGGGCTAAGTGCTCAACTTTTGGTGCAAGCCCAGTTGGGTGAACCCTCCGACGTGTTTGGGTCCAACCGACCAAATGATATGGGAGTACTTTTGGTCATTGAGTACCTTTTACGTTAGTGGCGAAAAAAATTCTTTTATTTTTTAGGGGAGAATAGTTTTTTGAGGGAAGACATTCTTAAAAATCCTTGGAGGCATCACCCCCCGCTTTAGCACAGTCGTTATTGGTAGGTTTAGAAATTGCAGGGCAGCGATCGAATAAACTACCTTGTTGAAGTCACAACTTTAATCTGCAAAAAGGACAATCGGAGGGACCTCCCTTGGGATGGGCACCGTTTTCGGGACATCCCAAGACGTTCAATAATTTTTTCGCTTCTTTCAATTCCTTCTAGACCGAAAAAAATGCCCTAGAACAAAACTGTCCCAGAGCAACATAAGGAACAAAAACCAAGGTTTTAATCAACCTAGGCCATAAGCTTCGCCAAATCATGTTCCACTGAGGTGATTTTTCCAATGCCAAACTTTTCAACTAGAACCTTGGCCACCTTGGGCGAGAGGAAGGCCGGGAGACTTGGCCCAAGGTGAATGTTTTTAACGCCCAGGGAAAGAAGCGCCAAAAGGACAATCACCGCCTTCTGTTCATACCACGCAATGTTGTACACGATGGGCAGATCATTGATGTCGGCCAGACCAAGAGCTTCCTTGAGGCGTAAGGCTGTCAAGGCCAAGGAATATGAATCATTACATTGACCAGCATCTAACACCCTTGGGAAATCGCCAATGGACCCAAGTTTTAGTTTATTGTAACGATATTTCGCACAGCCTGCAGTTAGAATTACCGTGTCCTGAGCAAGCCCATGTGCAAAATCGGTGTAGTAAGAGCGACTTTTCATACGACCATCACAGCCCGCCATCACCACGAATTTTCGGATGGCCTTGGCCTTGAGAGCATCAACAATCTGAGGGGCAAATTGGCGCAGGGTTTCATGCGCAAATCCCCCCGTTAAGCTTCCTTCCTCCAAGGAAGTTGGCGGCGGGCAGGTTTTTGCCAATGCAATGATTTCACCAAAATCTTTGGTGCCCTCCTTGGTCCTTTCGGCAATGTGGTGACAACCAGGATAACCTGCGGCACCGGTTGTAAAAACGCGGTGTTTGTAGCTGTCTTTTGGGGGAACTAGGCAATTGGTCGTCATCAAAATGGGTCCATTAAAGCTTTCAAATTCCTGGTCTTGCTTCCACCAACTGCTGCCGTAATTGCCTACCAAGTTAGTATATTTTTTGAGCTTAGGATAATAATGAGCGGGAAGCATCTCACTGTGGGTATAAACGTCAATTCCAGTTCCCTGGGTTTGAATGAGGAGCTCTTCAAGGTCCCGAAGGTCGTGACCGCTCACCAAGATGCCGGGATTTTGACGCACTCCCAAATTAACCGTTGTAGGTTCTGGATGGCCGTAGGTTTGAGTATTAGCCCGGTCCAGCAAGGCCATGCCCTGCACCCCAGCAGATCCTACATCAAGAACCAATTGAGTCAAAGCGTCGGGTTCGTCCTCCAATCGTGTTTTGGCTAGGAGATGCACAAGGTTTTTGTATTGCTCAAGATCGTGCACCTCGAGCATGGCCGCATGATGAAGATAGGCGCATAAACCTTTTAGCCCGATTAGAGCAAGCTGTCTTAAGGAACGCACATCCTCATTGCCATCAACCAGGATTGAAGCCTGAGGAGCTAGACTCAAGAGTTCTTCTTCAGTCATCGATTGAGCCGGATGTCCAAAGATGGCCGCTGTCTGCTGAATCCGCTTCACCAAAGCTGTATCGTCAAAGTTGGCATTCGTGATGGTCATGAAAAGGGAATGAGTAATCCAATTCCCTATTGTTGTGTCAATGGCTTGACCCTCTGTGACAAGAGCAACGGCGAAGTCTTGATTCATGCGGATCAAAACATCCTGAAGATCCGCTGTACGGGGGGTTTTTCCGCAGACACCTTTTAGAGTGCACGCGATGTTTTTAGCAGCTTCTTGACATTGAAAACAATACATGTTTTTCTCCTTTAATTTTAGTCTTGTTCTGATGCCCAGGCATCATCGATGATTTCCCCTTGAATACTGAGGATGGTTCGGCGAAGGGGAACAAGGCGTCCCGCAGCCTCCCAAGCCTGGCGCGCTATTTCCCAGAGCCCATTGCAGCATGGCACCTCCATGTGAAGAACTTGAACAGACCTCAGCCCTGCGTCTGCAAACATGGTGGTCAACTTAGCCAAGTAACCACTTAGCTCACTGTCTAGCTTGGGACAGGCAATCGCAATCACCCTTCCACGTAAAAAACGGTCGTGGAAGTCCGCTCGTGAGTACGCCACACAATCAGCCGTTAAAACTAAATCCGCATTCTGGAAAAAAGGTGCTTTGGCGGGAAGAAGCTTCAGCTGAACTGGCCATTGTCTCAACTCGGTGATCGGACCACTCGACCGAGTCCTGGGCGAACTTGCCAGAGGAGGTGTCGCGGGCGAACGAAGATCGACAACTCGGGAACCAGGACAGCTGCCCGTGTGGTGAGACCTTGCCTGGGATTGTTCCTTGAACAGGGATTGGGTAAATGGCTGATGGTGTTGAAGCGGGTGCTGAGTTTGGGACGCGGCGCTGTCGTCAACTAACTTTAAAGCGCCCGTGGGGCAGTGTCCCAGACAGCGCCCCGCACCATCGCACAACTCAGGATTGAGGACACGTGCCTTGCCATCTCGAACCTCAATGATACCCAAATGGCAATTGGGAACACAGTTCCCACAACCAATACATTTTTCTTCATCGATGGAAATTTTCATGGTCTCCCCCTTATATAAATGTAAAAAGGTAATATATTACTATAATTTATCTTGCTCTTTTTCCTTTCCAAGTTCTTCCCTCCTTTAAATCACCTCGCGTAATGTTTTTTTCTCGAAAAACTCCCGAAACTCGCGTTGTATTCTTCCCAAAAACCCATCAAACAAACAACCGCGCAACTTGCAATAACCTCGCTGGCAAGGGCAGGTTGGCGGTGCCAACGGTCCCTCTATGGCCTCGTAAATTTGCAAAAAGCTCACCTCCTCCGGCTGTTTGGCTAGCACGAAGCCACCGTTCACCCCCCGCGTTCCCTCAATGATCTCCGCCTTCACGAGCTGTGCCAGCACCTTGGACAAGTGGTGCTGCGAAGCCTGGATCCATGCGGCCAACTGCGCCCCTGTTACGCGTTCGGGACTTTTCATCGCGATGAGGGAGCAAGCATGGATGGCCAAAGTTGCCGCCTCTGAAAGTTGAAGCCCCGAATGTTGCTGAACGCCGTGCATAGTAGAATTTTAGTATATAAATACTATAAAGTCAAGAACCTTCAAATGTTATGCGAGAATTTTCGAAATCTCCTCAAAAACAAGGGTTTGAGCTCCTGAAATAAGGCTATTTCAAGTCGGGTTTGAGTCAGTCGGTAAATGAAATAATTTGAATCGGTTGGGGGCAACAAAAGGCCAATCATCTTGGGGCCAAGAAACGGAACTCACGAGCCCAAAAGAATTGCCCTTAGGGTCAAAAATGCCCAATGATCGACGAGCCATTCTCTAGGTCGAAAAGTTTTTGGCTAGCCCTGGAACCTTACTCAAATCATAGGGGCAAAGCTGTCGTAGGGAACATTCTGAACATCGAGGTTTTCGGGCTTGACAGGTCAATCGGCCGTGGAGATTCACCCGCATGCTGAAGGCGTAACTTTGATGCGGTGGAATCAGTTTGGCGATGTCGTTTTCAATTCGGATAGGGTTGGTGGCAGTGGTTAAACCGAGTCGCCGAGTAACCCGTGCAAAGTGGGTGTCCACAATGATGGCGGGCAGGTGTGCCAAGGTCCCGCGAAGCACGTGGGCGCTTTTGCGGCCTACGCCGGGTAGTTTCAACAATTCATCCATATCCAGGGGAACCTCACCACCCTTGTCGCAGAGTATCTGGGCGGTTTGTTTCAAGTTTCTGGCCTTGGAGCGGTAATAGCCCGTGGAGTAAATGGCTTGTTCGATGTCTTTCAAATCTGCTCGTGCCCAGTCACAGGGGCTAGGCCATCGTTGCATTAGCCCAGCTAGAATACGATTCACCTGAGCATCGGTTGATTGGGCTGAGAGCACCACTCCCACCAAGAGCTCAAAAGGACGCTGAAACCTCAAAAAGTTGGGAACCTCGGGATAGCGCAGCTCAAGGAGTTCACGAATGAGCTGGGCTCTTTCTTTCAGTTCTGGTTGACCTTCGTTCATTCTTCCACTATAGTACTAATCGTTCGGGATGTGGCCCAGTGGTCTAAGGCGCCTGGTTCGGGACCAGGAGATCGGCGGTTCAAATCCGCCCATCCCGAGAGACGGCGGGATGTGGCCCAGTGGTCTAAGGCGCCTGCTTTGGGAGCAGGATACCGGCGGTTCGAATCCGCCCATCCCGAGAATTTCTAGGGTCCCATAGCTCAGTTGGATAGAGCAGCAGCCTTCTAAGCTGCGGGTCGCCCGTTCGAATCGGGCTGGGGCCGGATGGCCATGACGTTAGATCTCTTCATCTTCATCATCTTGGTTGTGGGCTGGAGCCTTGGCAAGGCCGTAGAAGTCGTGAAACTTCCGGGCCTTGTGGGCATGACCCTTGGCGGAATACTACTTTCTCTCGTGTTCCGATATTTCGGCTGGGTTCCTCCCTCGAGCTTTTCAGAGATTGAACCCTTCATCAAGTCATTTGCTTTGATTGTTATTTTGCTCAGAGCTGGCCTTGGTATTTCACGCAGCGAGCTCAACAAAGCAGGATGGGGGGCCATTTTAATGGCTTTTGTGCCTTGCATGTTTGAAGCAATCACGGTGAGCTTACTCTTACACTTCGTTTTTGGGTGGGAATTGTTGCAATCAGGGATGGCAGGATTCATGCTTGCCGCGGTCAGTCCTGCGGTGGTTGTCCCCTCGATGCTAGAATTGAAGGCGCAAGGCAAAGAAACCCACGGTGTGATTACGACCATCCTTGCCGGTGCCTCTGCCGATAACGCGATCGCTATTACTTTTTTTACCGCCCTTTCGGCTCTCTTGTCGGGAACAGGAATCGATACCACTCAAACAACCATAATGCTCCCGATAAGCATTTTAGGTGGGGTGGCCCTGGGGCTGGTTGCCGGTTTTTTGATGTCCTGGTGGTTCCATCATCGGCACGAACACCTTCGAGCCACGGAAAAATCCTTACTCTTAATTCTCATGGCTCTTGCTTTGGTACGACTTGGAAATTCAATTCACCTGACCGCCCTCTTAGGTGTCATGGTGAGTGGCTTTGTGCTTCTCGAACGCTCCCCTCGTGCTGCCCACGAAATCGCCTCAAAACTCGGTAAGATTTGGATTGTGGCTCAAATTCTTTTGTTTGTTTTGATTGGACTTTCTCTAAGGCCAGAACAAGCCCTCGCAACTGGTTTTATGCCTCTGGTTATTATTGGGGTGGGGCTCGTCGCGCGGTCATTAGGTGTTTTTATGGCTTTAGCACCAACCCATTTCAACATTAAACAAAAACTCTTTTGCGTTGTTTCCTACCTTCCTAAAGCAACCGTCCAGGCTGCGGTGGGTGGAATTGCCTTAGCCATGGGTCTTTCTCATGGGCAAGAGATATTGTCCTTAGCTATTTGGGCCATCCTGATCACCGCTCCCTTAGGTCCAACCGTGATCCGTTATTTTTCGCTTCATCTTCTTGATTAAAATTTAAAAAAAAGTTAAACCTTTTTGAGGATAAAACAGATGGAGCTAACAGGCCTTTTTGCCAGCATTATTTTTTTAGTCATTTTTGTTTTGATCGTCACGGAAAAATTCAATAAAACAGTTCTAGCTCTTTTGGGAGCCTCTCTTTTTACTCTCTTAAAGTTTCTTCACGATGGAAAGGCTTTTGAGCACATCGACTGGGAAGTGATTTTTATCCTCGTATCCATGATGATCATCGTAAGCATCACGCAAAAAACGGGCATCTTTCAATGGGCCGCAATCAAATTAGCTAAGTCGGTGAACGCCAACCCCATCTCCATCATGATTGGGATGTTTCTTCTAACGGCAGTTTTTTCTGCCTTTTTGGATAATGTCACTACCATCTTGATCCTCGTTCCCATCACCATCCTGATTACCGTTGAGTTAGGAATTGACCCTGTTCCCTTCATTGTAGTACAAGCCCTGGGTAGTAACATCGGAGGAACAGCCACATTAATTGGGGACCCACCTAACATTATGATTGGGTTGGCGGCTGGCTTAGATTTTTTGGCCTTTTTGGTCAACCTAACCCCAGTGGTGTTGATCATGATGGTGGTCATTGGGATGGTTTTGTTCTTCGTGTTTTCAAAACGTTTTCGGATTACGAACGAGCGTAAAGCCCGAATTATGGACATGGATGAAAACAGGGCTATTACCAACGTGGGCTTCATGATTCGGTCACTGGTAATTTTAGGGGCTGTCATCCTTGGTTTTATTTTTCATAGCTGGATCGAAATTCCGCTTTTTGCCATTGCCATGACGGGGGCTGCCCTTATGCTTGCCTTTGAGACCCACGACAATCTTCATCATGTTCTTGAGTCAGTGGAATGGGAAACCATTTTCTTCTTTGTGGGTCTCTTTATCATGGTGGGTGGCTTAGTTGAACTTGGAGTAATCAAAACCCTTTCCGAAGCGATGCTCGGCCTTACGGGGGGTAATTTATTCTTGACCGGAAACATCATCCTCTGGTTTAGTGGCCTCATCTCGGGTGTGGTAGACAACATCCCCTATGTTGCCACTATGATCCCCTTGGTCAAAGGAATTCAAGAATCGATAGCAAACCCCAGTATGGTTGAACCGCTTTGGTGGGCGCTCGCCCTTGGTGCCTGTCTTGGGGGAAACCTTACCTTGGTGGGAGCCAGCGCCAACGTTGTCTCGGTGGGCCTCGCTAAAAAAAGCGGATACAACATAAGCTTCATGCGTTTCATGAAGTACGGTCTTGGAATTGGACTTTTGACCCTCATCATCTCAAACATCTACTTGGTTCTGGTTTTATTCCGTTAAACGTTGTACGTTCCAGAGCTCACCTTGCCTCCAGTACCCGTCCAATTGGTGTGGAAGAACTGGCCCCTCGGTTTGTCAACCCGTTCGTAGGTGTGGGCACCAAAGTAATCACGTAGGGCTTGCACCATGTTGGCAGGAAGCTGGGCGGTTCGGTATCCATCAAAGAAGGTCAAGGCGCTTGACGTGGCGGGAATAGGAATTCCCCCAATTATGGCTTGTGAGACCACCTTCCGCCACGCCGCTTGGGTTCGCTCCAGAATTTGACGGAAGTAATCATCCACAATGAGGTTGTCCAAGTCCTTGTTGCGGTCAAATGCTTCTTTAATTTTACCTAAAAAAACCGATCGGATGATACATCCCCCGCGCCACATCAAGGCGATTCCTCCAAAGTTCAGGTTCCAATTAAATTCTTTGGAGGCTTCGCGCATGAGCATAAAACCCTGAGAGTAAGAGATGATCTTGCTCGCCAAGAGGGCCTGACCCAGGTCTTCAACCAAGGCCTCGTGCGCCCCCTGAAAAGCCTTATTTGGTCCTGACAAGAGTTGCGAAGCTCGAACCCGCTCGTTTTTGAGAGCGCTTAGGGAACGCGCAAAAACCGATTCGACGATGAGGGTGACGGGGATGCCCAGGTCCAGGGCATTGATACCCGTCCACTTTCCCGTTCCCTTTTGACCCGCGGTATCGAGAATTTTTTCCACGAGGGGAGAACCATCTTCGTCTTTTTTGCGAAGGACATCGGCGGCGATTTCAATCAAATACGAATTGAGCTCACCCTTGTTCCATTCTTCGAAGGCAGCTGCCATGGCCTTATGGTCCATTCCTGCCAGCTTCATGATGTGGTAGGCTTCGGCAATAAGTTGAATGTCACCATATTCGATGCCGTTATGCACCATTTTGACGTAGTGCCCCGCCCCACCCGAGCCCACCCAGTCACAGCAGGCCTCGCCCGTGTCTGTTTTGGCGCTGATACCTTGAAAAAGTTCCTTTAAGTGGGGCCAGGCTTCTGGGTTTCCCCCAGGCATGATGCTGGGGCCGTGCCGAGCGCCTTCTTCCCCACCGCTCACCCCCGCACCGACAAACAAGATGCCCTTTTCCGCAAGGTATTGGGTTCGGCGCTCCGAATCGGGAAAGTGGCTGTTACCCCCATCGATGATAATGTCGCCCTTTTCGAGGTAGGGCAGAAGCTGGTCGATGTTTTGATCCACGGCCTCACCGGCCTTGACCATGAGCATGATACGCCTTGGCCGCTTGAGAAGGCTGATAAACTCCTCGAGGCTATGGGCGGGCAGGATGGTGGATCGGCCGGCCGCCGCATCTTTCATAAAATCGTCTACCTTAGACACGGTTCGGTTATACACGGCCACCGTGGCGCCGTGATCGTTCATGTTGAGTACTAGGTTTTGACCCATCACGGCCAGGCCGATGAGTCCAAGATCTGCTTTTTCTGTCATGATTAAAGAATAACGCAAAAATGGATGACGTGGAAGAGTATTTAAGATAAGATTGTAAAAAAAGGAGGGAAGAATGGGAGAGAAATCCAATAACTCTGGGGCCCTCATTGGGCTTCTCGGGATTGCAGCCGTGATTGCGAGTTGGTTTTTTGTCTACATCCAAATGACAGCTTTGATTAAGTTAGTTCTCTGGGAGCAATTTTTGAATTTCTGGGGAAACTCCCCGCGCTTTGATACCGTCGATACCTGGTCGTTTTTGGTGATTTTCATCGTTCCTTCTGTGTTGGCCCTGATTGCGGTGCCGGCCTTTGTGCGTTCGTCGTTTTTTCAAGCACGAATTCCGATGTGGATTGGCGCCATCATTTTACTCCTGGCCTTCGTGTATCGGATCTTCCCTGTCGCCGAAAACGATCTAAGTCGAAACGTGTTTCGCTTTTTGACGGATACGGGTTTGGTGACCGTTGGTCCAGGTTTTTTCTTACACCTGGGAGGCATCATCTTGATGTTCATCGCTGCAGCACGGGCTAAGGGGTGACCACCATTCAATTTACTGGCACCCAAGAGGCTTCCTCAGGGGTTTTCGCCGAAGGGCTCATTTGGGTGCTCAGTGATGAGGACAGCATCCTTCGTGCCTATTGCTTGGGAGAGTCAAAGCCAGTTCGCCAAGTGAGTTGGAAAAAGAGGGCGCTTGAGGTGGATTGGGAGGCGAGCGTGCTGGGTCCTGAGGGGTTGTGGCTTTGCGGTTCGTTTGGCCGTGATAAAAAGGCTCGTCGTCGCAAGGAGCGCGAGACCCTCGCCTTGATTAGGGGTTTTCCCCATAGTTGGGAGGCCGAAGTTCAAAGCGGTCTGGTGGCTCTTCTAACCCGAGAACCCCAGCATGAGTTCTTGAACCTCTTAGAAGCAAGCACCCACGCTGTCAAAACGGCCGAGGGATTAAACATCGAGGGTCTTGACCTTCACCCCGACGGCGGACTCTTGATGGGGTTGAGGGGGCCTACCTATCAGCAACAAGCCATCTTTCTTCATTTGAAAAATCCCGTGGAGGTCCTGCAAGGGAAAAAAGCGGTCTGGGGGCCTCCCATTCTTTGGGACTTGGGAGGACTTGCTTGTCGCGGTTTAGAAAACAGTCCTTTGGGACTGTTCATTTTAGCTGGTCCATCTGAACCCGAGGGTCACAAGGAACTATGGTTGTCTGTTAACCTTTCTCCGCCCAAGAGGCTTTGGACGTTTCCCCTCCACTTCAATCCGGAGGGCTTAATCTGGGTTAACTCGGAGGGGGGAGGGCTCTTGGTCATCAGCGATGACGGGGCGCTGCACAAAAAAAATTCAAACTGCTCTAAGAGTAATTTTTTTCAAGCGCTCTTGTACTCACAAGAAGAATTATTAACCTGGATTGAGGAGGGTTTCAAATGAAATTACAATTTTTAAGCACGACAGCGGGTGAAGACAGGTTAAAACGACTCATTCAAAAGCGCCTGGAACCTGGTGCGGACATTCCGAAAATTGACGCCACGATTTGGGACCTGTTTGGCGAAGAGTGGGCTGTGATGTTCACCGATCTTTCGGGTTTTTCGCGCAATGTGGCTAAGTTTGGGATCATTCACTTCTTGGTGACCATTTATGAATCTGAACGCTTGTTGACCCCCATCATTGAGGACTTTGGTGGCTTCATCCTCAAAGTGGAGGGAGATAGCTTCCTGGTGATTTTCCGAAATCCCAAACGGGCGCTGGAGTGCAGCGTCGAGATGCAAAACGTTCTTAAGGTCTACAATCAAAATCGAAATGAGGAAGATCAGGTCCTCCTCTGTGTTGGTTTGGGATTTGGCCGAATTCTTCGGATTGGTGACAGCGATGTGTTCGGGGCTGAGGTCAACGCCGCAAGCAAACTGGGTGAGGACACCGCCAAAGCCTACGAGATTTTGGTCACGGGCGGCTTTCAACGCGCAGTTCAAAATGCCTTCCCCAGCACCTGGGAAAAACTGGATGATTTGAGCATCCCCGGTGCCGATTCGGCATTCAAATTTATATATTCATTTAGGAATTAATACTTTTTTAAGGAGAGAAATAAAAGTGCCAACGGTTTGGTGGGAATGGTTGATTTTTGGAGGACTCATCCTCGTCATGGCTGTTTTCATGGAGGGTGTGGCTTGGTTCACCCATAAGTTCATCATGCACGGTTTTTTATGGATCTTGCATGAGGACCATCATCGGCCACGAAAGGGGGTCTTTGAAAAAAATGACCTCTTTGCGGTGTTTTTTGCCATACCGAGTTCTCTCTCGGTCTACTTTGGGTTGGCTTACGACCTTTACTGGCTGACGGGAATGGGACTGGGAATGACCCTGTACGGCATTGGGTACGTGGTTTTTCATGACATGATTTTTCACAAACGCATTAAGGTGCCAACCCCGAAATTTGCTTACATGCAGCGCATTATCAATGCCCACCGCTATCATCACTCCAGTGGTTCGCGGAAAGAGGACAATCGCGCCTTTGGATTTTTGTGGGCCCCGGCGCGTTACAAGGAATGGCCGCCCAAGGGAATGCCACCCCCAAAACCCAAACAAGACCGTGCCGGCGCTTAACAAGGCGCCTGGCTGGGCGCTCGGAAAAAAGGGATGAGGTCGCGAATATTGCCCATCCCCGTTAGGTATTGCAGGAAGCGCTCAAATCCCAACCCAAAGCCAGCGTGGGGTGCGCCACCGTAGCGCCGAAGGTCAAGGTACCACTGGTAAGTTTCCAAGTTCATACCCAGCTGCTGCATGCGCTGGCTCAGCTTGTCGTAATCATCTTCTCGCTGACTTCCCCCGATGATTTCACCCAAGCGTGGCACGAGCACGTCCATAGCGCGCACGGTTTTGCCATCGGGGTTTTGCTTCATATAAAAGGCCTTGATGTCCTTGGGGTAGTCGGTCACAATCACAGGCCCCTTGATGTAGACCTCGGTGAGGTACTTCTCGTGTTCGCTTTGGAGGTCCATTCCCCAGTGCACCGCAAACTGAAACTGCTGTCCTTGGACTTCAGCTTGGTTGAGAGCTTCGATGGCCTGGGTATACGTTAGGTGAGTAAATTCGGCCTCACGTACCTGACGTAGCTGCACCAAGAGCCCTGGCTGTATCCATCGGTCAAAAAATTCCATTTCCTCGGCTGAGCCCTCCAGGGCGTCCCTCAAGAGGTGTTGAATAAGCCCCTGGGCAAGCCGCATGTCGTCTTCCAAGTCGAAGAAGGCTGCCTCGGGCTCCACCATCCAAAATTCGCTGAGGTGGCGCACCGTGTTGGAATTCTCGGCGCGGAAGGTGGGGCCAAAGGTGTAGACCCGACCCAAGGCAAGGGCCAAGGCCTCAGCATTGAGCTGACCGCTCACACTTAAATGGGCGGGTTTGCCAAAAAATTCTTCTTCTGTTGATTCTGTGGTGATGTGGAACATCTGTCCCGCACCTTCGGCGTCTGAGGTGGTGATGATGGGGGTGTGGACCCAGAAAAAGCCTTGTTGGTGAAAGTAGTTGTGGATTGAGGCCGCCATGCGGTCACGCAGCCTGAAAATAGCCCCAAAAGTGTTGGTGCGAGCGCGCAGGTGGGTCCATTCGCGCAGAAACTCAAAGCTGTGGCGCTTTTTTTGAAGAGGGTAGTCACTGGGGAGGGCGGCTGAGTAGACCTCTAGCTCCTGTGCCAAGAGTTCTCGTGGTTGCTGAGGAGACGGTGACGGTTGCCAAAGGCCTTTCACCCGTATTGCCATCCCTGTTTGTAGTTTGTTCAGATCTTCATGCATCCAACCTTGCAGGTCAAACACCAGTTGGGCATTTTGGAGGGAGGAACCGTCGTTGAGTTCCACAAAAACGGTGGCCTTGGTCTGGCGAACCGTGCGGATCCAACCGCGCACCTCGACGGTGGCATCTTGGTCTAGGTTAAGAAGATCTTTGATGAGAGTGTTCACAAAGCCACTTTACGATTTTTACCTTCATTGCGCAAGAATAATGTGTTAAAATGGGGGCTGGAGGTTCAAAATGACAATGAAAAAAATGCTTGGTGTGGGGCTCGTGATGCTTCTCTTTGCCCTGGGTTGTACAAGTACCGGTGCGGGCGGAGAGACGGTAGAGCCTGGCACCATTGAACGGGAGGGCAATCCCCTATTGCCGCTCATCCTCAAGGCCTTGGCGCAGTTACAGCCAGCCAACGATGAAGTGGTATTGTTCTACTACCGAAATGACGAAAAATACGAACCCTACGGCTTTTGGCTTTGGCGTTTTGGTGATGGGGACGGGGCCAAAAACTGGGACATCACCAAAAACATCCGTGAAATTGAAGTGGATGGTAAAAAAATTGGCTATCTAAGGTTTAAGTTGGATGGGAGCAACATGGGGGAACAACCCATCGTGAACCCCGCGGGTGAATTTGGATTCATCCGCCGACCTGACAGCGGGTGGGAAGGCCAAACCCCCGACTTTGTTTGGAACACTAAACTAAAGGGGCGCTTTGTCGTCTATTTTGAAGGTGCCAAGGAACCTGAGCCCGCCGTCGATTACAAGCCTCAAATCAAGTCGGCTGCTGCGGTGGAAAGACCCGATGAAGTCGTGATAGAGCTATCAGGAAGACATGCCTTGGGATTGGAGCCCTCGTCAATGGGCTTTGAAATTGTTCCCTTTGAAGGTCAAGGTCCTACGGTGCGTGTGGTTGATGCCCTTCCTGCGGCAAATCGCAACAACCGCCGCGCCAATTACACCAACAAGGTGATTTTGAAACTGGAAACCGATCTTCCCGCGGGAATCCCCCTGATGGTACGTCACCCCGAGTACTTTGCGCCTCAACGGATTGACACTTCGGCCTTGGTTTCTATTTTGGCCGATCGAACCATTCCACCACGTGATTTGGAATTGGGAGCCATTTACAACAGTGCCACCAAGTCGGTGACCTTCCGGATGTGGAGCCCCTTTGCGAGCAGTGTGAAGGCGCGGCTTTGGACTCGTAGTGTTGTGGCCACGGGGCCAAACACCCCGCCCGACTTCGTGGTTGACCTTGTCAAGGATCAAGCAACAGGGGTTTGGTCGGGAAGCTTCAATCAACGCGACCCGGACGGCCTTTTCTACGACTACTTGGTAAGCACTTCTGAGGGAACCAAGCCTGCCTTAGACCCCTACGCCAAGAGCATGGATGCCTACATCAACGAGGGCGGGGTTGGACGCGGTGCCATTGTGGATTTGGCCAAGTCCGAACCTCAGGGGGGCTGGCAGGGTTTTGAAGATTACAAACTCGAACAGCGCGTGGATGCCGTCATCTACGAAATTCATGTGCGAGATTTAACCATCGCGCCCGATTCGGGAGTGACACCCAACCTCAAAGGCACCTACTTGGGTTTCATTGAAAAGTTGGACTTCCTCAAGAGCCTTGGCATCACCCACATCCAACTTTTACCCGTACAAAACTTCTATTACACCGATGAAACAAACCGCCGTTACGAGGATGCGGGAACTACCTCGAACAACAATTATAACTGGGGTTACGACCCGCACAGCTACTTTGCCCCCGAAGGTTGGTACGCCACTAATCCTGCCGATCCCTACCTTCGTATTCGTGAACTAAAGACGTTGATTCGCGAAATTCACAAACGCGGTATGGGTGTCATCATCGATGTGGTGTACAACCACATTGGCAATACCCAGGTTTTGGAAAATCTAGTTCCGGGTTACTACCTGCGCCGCAATTCCAACGGCACCTTCACCAGCATGAGTGGGGTAGGTAACGATATCGCTTCAAATAGGGCTATGGCGCGGCGTCTGATTCAAGACAGCCTGGTTTACTGGGCTAAAGAGTACAAGGTTGATGGTTTCCGGTTTGACCTTATGGGGCTTATCGATGCCGACACCATTCTGGGTGCCCACCAAGAAACGGTCAAAATTCCTGGAAAGGAGGACATCCTTTATCAGGGTGAGGGATGGAAGATGTTCAGAAAAGAGGTGGACTCAGCCGTGGTTCCCTTGGATCAAAACTTCATGACCAAGACCGACGTGGTAAGCGTGTTCAACGATGAAATCCGTAACCTCTTGAAGGGAGGTGGCTTCAACGACACGCGCAAGGCTTGGTTGACGGGGGGAAGGGCTAGTGTTTCTGAAATTATTTCCAACCTGATGGGCTTCCCCGTGAAAAATTATCAAGCCGACCAACCTGGAGACTCGATGCTCTACGTTTCTGCCCACGACAACATGACCTTGGCCGACAACATTGCACACAACACCCCGTTGAACAATGCCACACCCGAGGGCAGATCTGAAATCGCCGCCCGTGCTAAACTGGCCAACATGCTCATCCTGACCGGTCAAGGTATTGCCTTCTTACATGCGGGTTGTGAACGGGGGCGCTCCAAGCCCAACGTAGGGATGAAAAATCGTTCTGAGGTTCACGGAGCCTTCGTCCATAATAGCTACGACAGCTCAGATAACATCAACCAATTCCCTTGGACCCTGCCACCCGAGTACCAGGCCATGGACCGATGGGTTCGGGGCCTTATTGCCTTGAGACAGGCAAACCGTGCCTTCCGCTTGGGCAGTGCCGACTTGGTGCGTCAATCGGTGCGTCCAATTAACCAGGAGGCTCCCACCAGCTTGGCTTATAGCATCACCCACGAGGGACGAACCTGGTACATCCTTGCCAACGCCTCCAAAGATGAAGCGGTATTCAACCTGGGCACCGAACTCAGCACAGCTCAAGTGCTGGTTGACCGATCCAATTCAGGGGTGAATCCCATCGCCAATCCGGATGGAGTCAATCTTTCGGGAACAACGGTTCGCCTGGCTGGTTTAACCGGGGCTGTCATCCGCAAATAAATCTCAAAGCGGGGTCTAAGCGCCCCGCTTTGCTTGAATTTTTATTTATTAATCGTTAATTTGCTCACTTGGAGTTCTCATGGATAGAAAAACGGCCTTAGAAGTCTTAGAGACCGAGTTCCTCACCCGTTACGCGGCGCGAGCAGAAAAGGGCAACTATTTTGATGCCACGTTGTACGAAAAGTACAATGTAAAACGTGGTCTGCGTAACGCCGACGGTAGTGGTGTAGTGGTGGGGCTTACTGAGATTGGTGAGGTTCATGGTTATTACTACGAAAACGGTGTGAAGAAGCCCGTTGAGGGTGGTTTGCGCTATCGTGGTTATGACGTTCGTGATTTGGTTTCGGCTGGTTTGAGCGAGGACCGTTTTGTCTTTGAAGAGGTGATCTTTCTCCTCCTTTTCAACGCCCTACCCACCAAGTCGGAGCTTCACGACTTTACAAAACTTCTTGGTAGCTTAAGACCACTACCCAACAACTTCAAAGAGGATGTTATATTCCGATTTCCTTCAACGAACATCATGAATCTTTTGGCGCGTTCGGTTCTTTTCAATTACGCCTTTGATGATAATCCGGAAGACAACTCGGTTAAAAACGTTCTTCGTCAAAGCGTCGAGTTGATTGCCCGACTACCGGTCATGGCTGCGTACGCCTACCACGCCATGATTCATTACATTCAAATGTCGAACCTCAACCTAACTCGGCCCGACCCTGAGTTGAGTACGGCTGAGAACATCCTTCATCAAATGAGAGGTAAGGATAATTATACCCGTCTTGAAGCTATGCTTTTAGACCTTGCCTTGGTCCTCCATGCGGAGCACGGGGGGGGAAACAACTCGACCTTTTCGCTACGTTTGGTGACTAGTGCCCTGACCGATACTTACTCGGCTATTGCAGCTGCCTTATGCTCGCTCAAGGGATATCGTCACGGTGGGGCGAACATCAAGGTACGGGAGATGGTGAAAAACATCAAACAGCACGTCCCCAACTATCAAGATCCCGGAGCCTTAAAGGACTACCTGGTCAAAATAGTTAAGAAGGCTGCCAATGATGGCACGGGTCTGATTTATGGTCTGGGTCACGCCGTCTACACCCTTTCAGATCCACGAGCCGAATTGCTTCGGGAACGCGCCCGGGAGTTGGCTAGCGAAAAAAACCGCATGGACGAATTTGAGTTTTACCACAACATCGAAATCATCGGTAAACAGGTCTTGGTCGAGGTCAAGGGGCTGAGTGAACACGAGATTTGTGCCAACGTAGACCTTTATAGTGGTTTTGTGTATGACATGCTGAACATCCCTGAAGAACTCTACACCCCGCTTTTTGCCATTTCGAGAATTTCGGGTTGGAGTGCCCACCGCATTGAAGAGATTGTGAGTGGGGGACGGATCATCCGCCCGGCTTATAAGGCTGTCATGCCGGATGTCAGCTACGTTCCGCTCACTCAGCGTTCCTAACTTTTAATATCGTTAACCGATACGGTCAAACACCTCCCGTAACCGTTCAGCGGCCGTCTCGGGGGTGATGTCCCGCTGGGAACGGGCAAAGATTTCGTAACCCACCATGAACTTGCGGATGGTGGCGCTCCTTAACAGTGGCGGGGCAAAGGACCAGAAAAGCCCCCAGTGTTCGGCGGACTGGTGGGGCGGAGCTTGATAAATCCCCATGGAGTAGGGGAAGTCGGTTTGGAACAGGCCATCGTAGGTGCGCACCAGTTGAGGGAGGGTTTGGGCAAGGCTAGTAATTTGACCGTGGGTGAGCTCTCCCAAGTGGCGCACGGGATGCTTCGGAAGGAGCATGGTTTCAAAAGGCCAAACCGCCCAAAACGGCACGATGACAATCCAATCCTGGTTTTCAAACACCACTCGTTCTCGTTTGTCGTGTTCTACCCGTGCTAGGTGGTGAAGCAAACTCACCCGATGCCGTTCATAAAATTGACGCAAGTTGGAGTCCATGCGGGCGGGAATGTCGGGGAGGGAGGAGCTTGCCCAAACCTGGCCGTGGGGGTGCGGGTTGGAAGCGCCCATCATCTCGCCACGGTTTTCAAAAATTTGCACCCACTTCACCCAGGCTAGAACAGCAAGCTCTAGGTATTGGTTCTGCCACATTTGGATGACAGCCTCCATTTCCGCATGGCTAAAATCAGCTAGGTGAGCGAGGTGGTTGGGATTGTAAACCAGAACCCGACAAAGTCCCCGTTCTTGAACAGCGTGAAAGATGTCATCGACCAGTTCTGCGTCGTGTTCGTGGGGGCTCATGGCGGCAAAATCGTTCTCAAATACAAAGGTGGTCTTGTAGTCTGGATTGCGTTCCCCGTTGGCCCTAACGTTATTGGGACAGAGGTAACAACTCGGGTCAACCTTCTTGGGCTGAGGCTGTTCCACCTTACCTTGCCAGGGGCGCTGGGTACGGTGGGGGCTCACCAAAACCCACTCATCCAAGAGGGGATTGTACCGTCGGTGCGGGCGGAGGAAATCAAAACTCATAGGTTAAGAATGACTGGCTTACCGTCTTCGGTCAAGTGAACCGACTGCCGTCGCGTCGAGGACCCCAGTTTTGTAGATTGGGAAAGTTTAATTGCCGAAGCGCCTCGTAGGTTACCACTGCGACGGCGCTGGACAAGTTGAGGCTTCGACGTTCGGGAAGCATGGGGATTCGAAGTGTTCGGTTTAGATTTTGCTCTAAAACCTCCTCGGGAAGGCCGGCGCTTTCTTTACCAAAGATCAAGTAATCCTCATCCGCAAACCTTACTTCGGAGTGGAGGCGAAAGGCCTTGGTGGTGGATAGCCAAACCTTATCGTGTGGGATGGAATTCCAAAAGGCTTCAAAGTTTTTGTGGTGGATCACCTCCACCTGGTACCAATAATCCATTCCGGCACGCTTGAGCTTGGAATCGGTGATGGTGAAACCCAAAGGATGAACCAGGTGGAGACGAGCGCCCACTGCTGCACAGGTTCGAGCAACATTGCCCGTGTTTTGAGGAATTTCCGGTTCAACCAAGACGATGTTAAGGGCCATTCGGTTGATGCACCTCGCGCAGTTTGGCGTAGTGAGCATGGATCCAGTTAATCAACTTGAACTGAAGATCATCAAAGTACTCCCGTTGAAGCACCGTAGCCTCATAACCAATAAAGCGCCAATGCCAGCTCTCCCACTGGTAGCCTGTTTGGCTTTCGTAGCCGCGCGGGTAGGAAAGGCTAAACCCAAAGCGCCACGCGTTGTGTTTCATCCATAGTCCGTCAGGGGAGGCATCAAATTCGTTGGAAAGGTTCCCAAAATCAAGAGTGGTGCCTAACTGGTGTTGGCTGTGTCCAGCTCGGGCGCTGTACTGGTTGGCGCGTGCAACCCCATCCCTTCGGGCATAACTTCGAAACAACAATTCCTGGGTTTGATAACTTCGATAGGCGCTGATGATGACTAGTTCCACCCCTTCTCGGCGTGCAGCCTGGATCATGCTGGACAAGCTAGGAAGTACAAGTGCGCGAAGCTGCATTCCCGAACGCGAGGTCTGAAACCCCTGGCCGTCCAGGCTCACCAGGTCGGATGGAACGTCGGTGGGCGTTAGGGAGAATTCTTTATCAATCCGCCGATAGAGTGCCTCATCGCTTTGAAGAACACGGTCTAAGAGCATCAAAAAGCGGAAAGGGTTTTGCCAAATACGTGCTTGCACCTCGGCTTCGGTGTTCTGCAAAAGTTGTTGGAGGGCAGTTTGATCCAGATTGAAATGGGGGTGGATGGTTTGGGCGCCGAGCACACTTGTGGCTAGGGCGAAGAACACTCTTAAAACACGAGTTTCCATACTTCTTCGATACGTTCCACAGGATGAACCTTCAAGCCCTTGCGCACGTACTCGGGAATTTCTTCCCAGTCTTTTAGGTTCGACTTGGGTATGATGATGTTTTTGATTCCGTGGCGTCGTGCGGCGATGGTCTTTTCTTTTAACCCACCGATTGCCATAACCTTACCGGTGAGCGAGAGTTCTCCCGTCATGGCAAAGTTGGGTTTTACCTTTTTCCCGCGCACCAAGCTGAGAAGACAGGTTGCCATGGTGATCCCCGCGCTTGGTCCGTCCTTGGGGGTGGCTCCCTCGGGAATGTGGAGGTGGATGGTGCTTTTTTCAAAAATTTCAGGGTTAATGTTGAAATCTTTTGCGTGCGAGAGTACCACCGAATAGGCAATGAGGGCACTCTCCCGCATCACTTCGCCCATGCGACCGGTGAGTTTTAATCCTCCCTTTGAAAAACTTTTGATAGCCTCAATCACGAGCACGCTTCCCCCCAAACTCGTCCAAGCCAGTCCGTAAACCATACCGGGACGGTCAATGGCAAGCTCATGTTCTTCGGGGTAGAAGGGTTTTCCCAAGTATTCGTTCAAGTTTTCAGGTTGGATGATCAAGGGGAGGGTGAGTTGGTTTTTGACGAATTTACTGGCTAATTTACGGTGAATTTTGTTGATGGCTTTTTCCAGGTTTCGGACACCGGCTTCCCGAGCAAAGCCGTTGATGATTTGCGTGAGAGCCACTCGGGAAAATTTAACCTGTTTGGGAGGAAGCCCGTGGGACTCTTCACTTTTTGGGATGAGGTAGCGCGTTGCAATTGCCACCTTTTCTTCTTCGATGTAACCGCTAAGGCGGATCACCTCCATTCGGTCCAGGAGGGGGCGGGGAATGCTGTCAAAGGTGTTGGCCGTCGCAATGAAAAGGATACGGCTGATGTCAAAGGGTAAATCGAGGTAGTGGTCTCGGAAGCTCACGTTCTGTTCTGGATCGAGCACCTCCAGGAGGGCAGAACTGGGGTCACCCTGGTAGCCCTCTGCCAGCTTGTCGATTTCGTCGATCATGAAGACGGGGCGTTTGGAACCGGTGATTTTGAGTCCCTGAATGATTTTACCGGGGAGGGCTCCCACGTAGGTTCGGCGGTGTCCCTTGATCTCGGCTTCATCGCGCATGCCTCCCACGCTGAATCGGAAAAAGGGGCGGTCAAGTGCCCGGGCTATACTTTTTCCAATGCTGGTTTTTCCCACTCCAGGCGGCCCAATCAAGCACAGGATGCTGCCCTTGGAATCTTTTTTGAGTTTTCGGACGGCGATGAATTCTAAAATTCGTTCTTTCACATCTTCCAAGCCGTAGTGGTCCTTATTCAGAATTCGTTCAGCCTTGGCTAAATCTATTTCTTCGGGTGGTGGATCCTTCCAGGGAAGCTTAATGATGGTATCAAGGTAATTTCTTGTGACGATGTATTCACTGGAATTGGGGTCCATCAAGTTGAACTTTTCCAACTCTGATTCGACCGTTTCTTTAATTTCTCCCTCAAATTGAAAGCTCTCAATTTTTTCTTTGAACTTTTGGTAGTCGGAACCCTTGGCATCGGTGGTGATCCCCAACTCGCGTTGAATGGCCTTGAGTTCTTCTCGCAAAAAGTATTCACGCTGATTTTTTTCAATGCGTTCGTTGATTTGGTGGCTGATTTTGCGTTGTAGCTTGGCGAGCTCTAACTCCTTGTGAATGGCGATCAATACTTTTTCCAAGCGTTGGCGGACGCTAAAGGTCTCGAGAAGGTCTTGCTGTTGGTCTCGAGGCAGATTGAGGATACCTGCTAAAAAATCAGACAACTTGTTGGGTTGGTCAATGTTGGCCAGGTTGAGTCGAATTTCTTCAGAAAACAGGGGGTTGTTTTCTGAAAGCTGTTTGACCTCGCTGAGGATGGAGCGCACCAGGGCCTTGATTTCCATGGAATCGGTGTCTTCGTCTTTGACCTGGGGGTACTCCACAATCGCCGATTTGCGCTCCCCGTCGGCTTGAAATTTCATCACGCGAAAACGTTGAATGGTGCTCACAAAGATGTTCACACCACCGTCAGGTAGGTTGATTTTTTTGACTATTTTTGCCACCGTGCCCACGTCGTAATAGTCTTTTCGGGTTGGGTTATGCGGTTCTTCCCCGTTTCGGGTTAGCAAAAAGCCCACCATCTTGGTGGTGGACATCGCTTCTTCAACCGTCTCAATGTCGGATTGGGAAGTGATCATGATAGGAGAAAAAATCCCCGGAAAGATAGGTCGGCCCTCAAGCCCAATAATAAGAATTCGATGAGGAAGGACTTGATCAATCGGAATGAGAGGGCTTTCGCTCATAGGTACCTCGTGCAAATTTTAGTAATATAAGGTATAAAGAGTTGGGAGGCAATGCAAGTCATTGCAACGAAACTATCATACCCAAGCCCTCTTGATAAAGAGTGAACCCCTGGGCGATTCTCACCGAAAGGGCACCTTCTTAGCCCCGGATTTGGGTTTGTTCCAAGCCGCTTTTTTTGGTGCCCGAAGCTTACACAGCAAACTTGGGCCTTTTGCAGTACCGTTTCAACACTTGGAGCTTTGGCTCTATCATCAACCCGTCAAGAATTTTTGGAAGGTTTTGGATGCGCGGGAAATTCAACCGTTGGAGGGAATTCGTGCTGACCTTAGGCGATTCTACACTGCCAGCCTTTGGGCCGAGTTAGCCCTCTATTCCCACGCTGAAGGGGATTGGCAGACTTCCTACCGTCTGCTAACCGAGGGCTTAACCCTTTTGGCATTTTGGCCATCCCCCGAGGTTCGCCTCCTCAACTTGCAATTTTGTTTGAAGTGGGTAACTTTTTTAGGATTTGCGGGGGATTTTAGCTCCTCGATGGCGTACAAATTGGCCGATTTTAACCATGATAACAATGAGGAGTGGGAGAAAACCAAAGAAACCAGGTTTTTCGATTTTGTCCATGAGCCCTTAGGAAGGTACCAGGCACTTGAGGACATCTACTCTGTTGAAAAAGCGCTTTTTCATTATCTTAGAGAGTTGCTGGGAAGGCAACTCTTGAGTTTGACGGGTTGGGACGACATGATGGAGATAGGAGCACGCAATGAGAATGGTCGATTTGATTCGAAAAAAACGTGATGGTCAAGAACTCAACCAAGACGAAATTGACTTCATCATCAAGGGAATTGTGAGTGGTAACATTCCGGAATACCAAGCCACCTCTTGGCTGATGGCTGTTTACTTTAAGGGAATGAATTTTGATGAGACAGCCCATTTATCCCGCAGCATGATCAATTCAGGCGCTGTTCTTCGAATTGAGGGGCTAAGACCCTTGGTTGATAAACACAGCACCGGTGGGGTGGGAGATAAGATCAGCCTTCCCTTAGCCCCCTTGGCGGCAGCCTGTGGTTTAATTGTTCCCATGATGAGCGGCCGCGGATTGGGGCACACGGGTGGAACCTTAGACAAGCTCGAAAGCATGGTGGGCTATTCAACCCAACTCAAACCCGAATCGGTGGAAGACATTCTCCACAAATGCGGCTACGCCATGTTTGGTCAAAGCAAGGACGTAGTTCCCGCCGACCGAACTCTTTACGCCTTGCGCGATGTGACCGCCACTGTGGAATCCATTCCCCTGATCACTGCCAGCATTCTTTCTAAAAAGTTCGCCGAAGGAGCTGAGGGGCTTGTGTTCGATGTGAAATGTGGGCGAGGGGCCTTCATGAAGGATGAGGAGTCGGCGCTCAAGTTAGCCAAAAGCCTAACCCAAACCGCAGCTGTTTTAGGCAAGAAGGCCGTGGCGGTTGTTACTGCCATGGATGAGCCCCTGGGCCGAATGATTGGCAACTGGTTGGAAGTAGAAGAAAGCCTCGATGTACTTGAAGGACGGGGGCCAGCGGACGTGAACGAACTGGTGATTCGCTTGAACGCTTGGATGCTGGTTTTGGGGGGCCTGGTCAAGAGTCTTGAAGAGGGCATTCAAAAAAGCCAAGACGTCTTAGCTACCTCGCGTCCGCTCGAACTGTTTTTGAAGAATGTAGCCCTTCAAGGAGGGAATCCCGATGCCGTGATGGCCGATCGGCTCAAGCGCCGTGCCTACTACTCCCAGGTTTTTGAAGCACCCAAAGCGGGTTGGGTGCAAGGCTGGGATTCGTTGGGGTTGGGACTACTAGCCAGTTCGATAGGGGCAGGACGCTCCAAGGTTGACGATAAAATTGCTTTTAACGCGGGAATTCAACTCTTGGCAAAAAAAGGGGAGCGCGTCGAGAAGGGGCAGCCCCTGTGCCTCCTTTGGGTTGACAACGACGCCCTCCTCAGTCTTTCTCTTGAGCAAGTTGCAAACTTGGTCAGCATTCAAGAGGAACCAGTGGCTCCCGTTAAAAGCCTTATCTTGCACGAAGTGATGGGCGCATGAACTGGGTTCGCCGAGAGATCAACACTACCCAGGTCAAGAGTTTGGCTCGCAAGCTGGAAATTGACCCCCTCGAAGCCGCCATCCTCTTCCGTCGTGGGTTGACCCAACCCGAGGCCTTAAAGTTCTTTTTAGAAGAGGATCTACGCTGGACCCACAACCCCTTTTTATTTAATCAAATGGAAGATGCTGTAGACCGAATTTTATTGGCGCGCGATGAAGGCGAAAAGGTTCTGGTCTTTGGCGATCGGGATACCGATGGAATCACCAGCACCACCATCATGGTTGAAACCTTGCATTCACTGGGACTGACTCAGGTGGAGTGGAAGGTTCCGCTTGGCGATGATCCTTACGGTCTAACCAAGAGGGTAATTGATGAGTTTCAGTCGCACGATGGAAGTTTGATCATCTGCGTTGACTGTGGCATTTCCAATATTGTCGAAATTGCTTGGGCGCGTGAACTGGGCATCGATGTGATTGTAGTTGATCATCACCAACCTGGTGAGACCCTGCCCCCCGCCCTCGCCATCATCAACCCCAAGATGCCCAACGAGAATTATCCCTTTGCCCATCTGGCTGCTTGTGCGGTCACCGCCAAGCTCTGCTGGGCGCTTCGGTTTGCCAACACGGAGCTCTACAACCAACCATTCTGCATTTTGAATGCCACCCCTGGTGATGGGGTGTTACGCGTTGACGTGGTCAAAGTAGTTAACCTGCTAGAAACCAAGCGCCTCTCACTTGAATACCGCTCCACCAGTACCGCCCGAGACCGTGAAGTTTTAGCAAGCTTTTTGATGGGTACCGAAATTTTAGTCTATGGCGCCAGCCTGCAAATTTCCCTGCTTCGTTCTATCTTTGGCCGAAGCGTCGATATTCATCTCACGGACATGGCAACCTCCATCGCCAAGGCCTTTCCATCCCTAGCAGACCTTGATTTAGCAGCTCTATGTGCCCGAAGCCGCATTCCCCGTTACATGAGTAGCGAACCGCTCGAGGTAGACATTTTGCTGAGCCTGGTGATTAGCTACTTCTATAAGTCAAAGCCTGGGCTTAGTCAGGAGTACCTAAAGCAACTTGATTTGGTGGCTTTGGGCACCTTGGCTGACATGATGCCCCTTGAAGATGAAAACCGCATCTTGGTAAAAAAGGGGCTGAAGGTGCTCAACCAAACCCAACGCGTGGGACTAAGGCTCCTCACCTTGCAAACAAAGCTTGGGACTCAAAAATTAGGGGCCCAGGATATCAGTTGGCACCTGACCCCCCTGATCAACAGCACTGGGCGCATGGGTGTACCTGACAAGGCAGTACGGCTCCTACTGGGGCAGAAACTTGAGGAACTCGATCAGCTGGCCAAGGAAATTGCAGCGCACAACGAGGACCGCAAAATTTTGAGCGATCAAGCGTGGCAAAAGTTTTTACAACCAGCTGAAGAAAGCAAGGCGCGTTATCAAAACTTAACCTGCATCGCCTCAGAGGAAATCCAGCGCGGCATTACGGGTATTTTGTCAAACCGCTTAATGAACGTGTTGGGGGTGCCCGCCATCGTGTTGAGCTTGGCGGGGGAAAATGTGGTGGGTAGCATGCGTACCTGCCGTCAATTTGAAACCCGCCGTTTTTTGGAAAGTTTTACGGATGTGTTTTTGGACTACGGTGGGCACGCGGTCGCGGCGGGCTTTCAGTTTCAGAAGAGTCGTCTCCAAGACTTCTGGAATAGGCTACAGGAAATCATCCCCCAGTTCACCTTGACCGAAAATCATGACCAAAGCGAGCTATTGATCGATGCGGAGTTACCGGTGGGACTTTTTACGTCGCAAATTCTACTGAGAGTGCTCGACGTGCTTGAGCCCTACGGCGAGGCTTGGCCACCCTTGACCTTTTCGATTCGAAAAATCAAATTGAAGACCTTGGAAACCGTGGGCAAAGAAGGCCAACACTTGAAGCTGGGGTTGGAAATCGGGGAAACTCTTTGGACTGCCCTGAGCTGGGACTCTGCCCACCTCAAGGGACAAGGACCCTGGGTCGAAAATACCTTAGTGGATGCGGCCATCCAGGTGCAGAGAACCTACTACCAAGGAAAGGAAAACATCCAACTGAACGTGAAGGACCTCCGCCATGCTCAATAAAATTATTATTTTACTCTTCGTTTCGATCAATCTTGCTGGAACCTGGCAGACCGAACCCACCGTGACGGTGAACCCCACAGCGGGGCAGGGGGAATGGTTTACTGTTCTCATCGAAAACTTTGAGGATAAGGAAGGGCGCGATGCCCGCTTTCAGGTGCGCTTTCTGACGCTTCAAGAAAAGGAGCTTGTCAAGCGGGAGAGCTTTCCCGTCAACTACGGATTTGGGCCGTCGGTTCAAGCCTTCATTATTGGAACCTATATCGAGTGGCCCCCCGGTGACTACATTGTTGAAATCAAAAGCCAGCGCACCAATTGGGTGAAGCGCGAAGTGGTGTCTCTAACCAAGATTGACTATCCCAGGGCGGAGTTGCGCCTCGATCGCGCCCTGACCAATCTTTTAACCCAACCTGACCCACGCAAGGAAGAAGAAGCCAAAGAATTTTGGCGCATCATCAACGCGTATACCTCATTTCAGTCGCCCTTAATTTTAGAATTTCAAAAGCCCGTGGTCGATGCGCATCGCACAAGCTCACCCTTTGGAATTCGGCGGACTTACATTTACAGCTCAGGTGCACGGTCAACCTCCTATCACTGGGGTGTAGACTACGCCGCTCCCACAGGAACGCCGGTCTACGCTCCTGCTCAAGGGAAGGTGCTTCTTGCTAAGCCTCGGGTGGTGGGAGGGAATACCATCATGATCGAACACTTCCCCGGAGTGATCAGCATTTACTACCACCTTGACTCGATAAGGGTTCCAGAGGGGCAAGAAGTTTTCCCTGGTGATCTGATTGGAACCATTGGCAGCACCGGCTTGAGCACAGGACCCCACTTACATTTTGAAGTACGCATCCACGGTATTCCCATCACCCCCGAGAAGCTTTACCAGGAGCCACTGGTTCGGTTGCCTGAACGCTACTTCCAGGTTCCTCAACCCCCAGCTGCAGGGGCGGGGGAGTGAGTGGAATCATCGTAATCTATCAATTTTTGAATCAGCAAGGTACCTGATGGATTTAATATCAAATGAAGCATATGTGATTTTTTAACCAGAAATTAATCGAATGATCTTTGTTGTCAACCAACTGAGTTCGAATACGTCAATTAAATATGCGTCTCTACTTTCTTGGGAAGGAGGGACAAGTTTTAGCAACTGGAACTTTGGTCGGAAACTTGTCTTAATGAGGGGTATCAAGATTTTTAAAATTGTACGACGGACTTTCCGCTATTCTTGGCTTCGTAAAGTTTTTCATCGGCCAAGCGGATCAACTGATCCATTTCTTCAGGCGTATCTGCTTCAAAAACTTTTAGCCCAATGGAACAGCTAAGAAGCTTGCCCACGGGTATGGCCACGGGTTGTTGGAGGTAATCCGCTAACTCCTGAAGAAAGCCCTTTGATTCTTGAACACAGTTCAAGATCCTCTCTGCGAGAAGTCGTGCTCCTGGTTGCCGCGTTTCAGGTAAAAGAACCAAAAATTCGTCTCCCCCGTAACGACCAATGACATCGACATCTCGAAGCTGTGAACGAAGCAAATCCGCAAATCTTTTGAGCAGCCAGTCGCCGGCTTGGTGACCCAGGGTATCATTGTAGATTTTGAAATTGTCAAGATCGATGAACATGAGGGTGAAGAACTGGGGGCGCTTGGTTGAATACCTTAGACAACGGCGACGCTCTGTCTGAATCCTCTCTAAAATTGCCCGACGACTGAGAAGGCCAGTCAAAGAATCTTGGTATGCCGCAATTTCCAGTTTTTTTTTGGCGTTCTGAAGGTCTAGAATAAGATTTAAGTGGGCGATGACTAGAGGTAGGATTCTCTCTTCCTCAAGAATAACCCTTCTTTTATTGGGGTAAATTTCGAGCCTGAATGTATTGCGTCCCGAGATGATATTGAATCCCATCACGGCTGAGTCCAATTTTCGGGGAAGTCTTCCGTGGCTATAGAGGGTCTGGTTTGTTGTGGTGTCCACAAGGACCATTCTCTGTGGAAGAAACTGTTCGGCAATGAGCTTTAGGGAGAGTTTGAGAGTTTTCTCTGTTTCCAAGCCAGCGTGAATCTGGTTTTGAAACTTCTTCACAAACTGAATTTCTCGAATTTTATCCACTAGTTTCGCATGGGAGGCTTCCTGTAACGAAGCGATTTTGAGATTAGCGATGATGTTTTTGGTTTCTTCCGTAAGTTGTGCGGTCAGTTCAGGCAGAGAATCTTGGCTATTACTTATCCTCCAATTTATCCAAGCAATCGGCAGGTCCTGTCCCAATCCCTGTGCGAGAGTTATTGCTTCTGCAATCAATTTTTGAGCCTCAGATGTCTTATTCATCATACGAAGGGTCAACGCTTTTTCAATATAGAAGTGCAAGCGGAGGAAAATCAGGTGTCTGGCGGTGCAAAGCGAAAGCCCCTGCGTTAGATATTCCAGGGCGTCCTGGTGCAGGGAATTTTCTCGAGAGGTGATACCTTGAAACAATAAGAAATAGGGATGGGCACCGTCATCAATGACTTCTTCTTTTGTAAGATTAAAATAGTCCAGTGCCTTAGAGTGAGCCCCCAACAGCCACGCTGCGGTCCCTGCCAACGAATGTAATTTGGGTTTTGAATGCCAGGGCAAAAACTCATAGCCCAGGGTATCCATGACCTCGAGTATTATTTCGATCAGCCAGAGGCTCTTTCGATAATGACCACAAAAAAACTGGACTTGAGCCATATTGAATAGGGTTAGGCAGATTTCGGTAAAGTCCCAAAGATTCTTCAAAAGGTTTAACGCCTGTAAGAAGTAGTCTAGGGCATCATCGAACCTTCCTATTGAAAAGCAGAAATAGCCTGTACCGTTGTAGACCTTAATCAGTTCCACGGGATCTCCTAGCTGTCTTCTCAGGGAAATACTACGGCTAAAAAAATCCAAAGCTTCCTGATTCTTCCCTGTGTATTCAAAGAGATAACCCATCACATGCAAGATCACCGATTCTCTGTAGAGATTTCCGATTAACTTACTTTCTTTGAGAGTTTCTGTTGCAAGTTTGAAACTGGATTCCCAGCCTTTTTTTTGAATGAGACTGTTGTAAAGAGGGACCAAGGATCTCAAGTATGAAAGTCTATTGTTCATGCCTAGGTCTTTAAGCCGATTTATAAGTTCGTCAAAAAACTTAAGGTTGTCCGGGCTGCCACCAATTTGATCAATCAAAAAGACTTCGTGGAGTTGGCATTCAATCAGAGACTCCGGAGTCGCAATTTTTTTTTGGATACGGTAGGCCTGACTGAGAGAATGGTAAGCACTGGAAGAATTTTTCTTAATCGCAAAAATTATTGTTAAGAGAAGATGACATCTGTAAGGAATTGACCTATCTGTCTTAGGAGAGCTATTTTCAAGGCTGGTATGGCATTCCAAGATCGCTCTTTCCATGTCTTGCATTAAAAAAGCAATCAGGGCCAGGAGGTAGTGGAATTCGGACAAAAGTCTAGAGGTTCCAAGGGGACGCCACTGATGGAGCAATGTCTGGGCGTCTTCATAACAGTAGAGCCGTATTTGGTTTTTTGCTTCTAGAAGTCTTTGGGAATCTGTCAATGTATTCCCAACAGGCAAATTAAAAGTCGGGGATTGTTGAAAAGGTGTTCGATGCAAAAGCCCTTGAGCTTCGAGTTTTTCTTGAAAACTGTTCCAATGATCTAAGGAGACTAAACCTGCCCAAACACGGCGTCCGTGGAGTAGACCCACAAAAAAGAATTTTGTGCCGGGACCAGATTCCAGCAGGAAAGAAAGAAAGGCGATGTGTGCTTGCGAGCATTCTTCAACATCATCTAAGATGAGAATAAAATCTTGTTCCTGGAACAGTAATCGAAAAAGAGTAGCCAAAGAGCTGAACCACTTGTCCCGCTCAAATCGAAATTCTGCGGCGTAGAAGGGAACATTGTCGGGATTATCGAGAATTCTGTTCGAAATCCACTGGGAAAGTAGAACCCGGTGAGCTTTATAAAAGTCTGCCTTATCCATAAGTTCCTGGAGCTTTTGATTGTCCAAGTTATAAAGCTTACTTCGAAACCACTGGCCGAGCTCGCCTAGAAAATAAGGAAATCGTAAACTGGAAAGAGAAAGATAGACCAGTTTTTTGGAACTTAAATTTCGTGGGTGGATTATGCGACCATCATCCCGACAAAAGGTTCCAGGAAAGCGGAATGTGCCATCCATCAGACGGTATTGGGCTAGTAATTCATCCAGACTATTGATATTCAACACAATCCACTCCCAATTTTTCAGAAACTTTTCAATTGCTAGCACCACAAAATACTCAAAATTTATTAAACGAACCTTTTAATCTTTTGTGGTTATTTTATAGTATGAGGGCAGAGGCAATCCGTCAAGCTTACTTATGCACAATTGGGACATCGAAACAGGTGGTTTTAGGAACTATATTATTGGTGTTGTTAATCAATGAACTAGCCCAGAGTAATCCCTAAAACTACTAAAATTGATAAGCGGTTTGAGGGTGTAAAACCTTACCACGTCAAACTCGATTAAGATGTTTCAAAGACCAGTGAACGAGGAATCAGAAGGTGACCTTGCGACCATGACCGAGATGTTTATTGAGCAGTCGAAAAAAAATTTAGTTGTTAGAGTTATAGAAAGAGTTCCTGTCGATGAATGTTAGAAATAACTGTCTTTATTACTTAAAAAGAGACAAATTGTGGTTAGCCTTTGAAAAATGATCGAAATCCTTATCCTAATCAAAAAGTACTAAAATCAGTCCTTAAACTTGTAACTGCGCCTTTCCTAGGGTAAATTGAAGTAATGAAAGAGTTAATAGCCGTAAACCCAAGTAGACTCTCATGGTGCCTCAAGGATTTCGGACTAGGTAAAAGTGAACTGGTTCGATCTTTGGATATTTCTGAAAAAACCCTTGATAAAGTATTTCTTGGTCAGAAAGCTCTAACCTTCAATCAATTGAGAAAACTAGGAAAGCTCTTTGGTCGTGGTGTACTTTTCTTCGTAGATCAGAATCCTATTACTGAAGATTTTATTCATACACCCCAATTTAGAACGCTAAAGAATACTAAGACAGTAATTGTCCCAGAAATTCGAAAACTAATTGAAAATGCTGAATGGCATCGCGAAGTCTTTCTCAGTATTTTAAGTGAATCGGGCAATTTAACGAATTTAATCCGACCACTTCCGAACTATCAAGGTCATTTACCAACCGAGGCTGGCAAAATGGCTCGTGAATGGCTTGGCTTAAAAGCACCTCAAAACATTCAAAACTTTCGAACAGCTTTGGAAGAGCATGGTGTTTTAGTTTTTTATGCTCAAGGTTATCAAGGAAGTTGGCATTGGGATGCAGAGAGTTCAATTCTTGGATTTTCATTGTATTATGATCAGTTACCGATAATTGTGATTCGAAATGATCAAGCGAAAACTCAACAGGCTTTTACGCTAATGCATGAATTAGGTCACCTTATTTTGCACCGCATGAGTTCAATCGACAGTAGTGAAAACTTCCTCTCCCCTGAACAACGAGAAGCTGAAGCGAATCAGTTTGCAGGTCATTTATTGGTTCCAGATGATATGATTGATTTGGTGGATTATCAAAAACGTCCACAGCACCCTAGCGAATTTGAAACCTGGTTAAAACCTATCCGAGAAAATTGTGGTGTTAGTACCGATGTTGCACTCATCAGGTTAATCGGGGCTGGTCGACTAACTCCTGATGAATACTTCAAATTTAATAATTGGCGTAAAGAGACCTTAAAACCAAAATCAAATTATTATGGTAAGCGAAATCGATATAAAGAACCGATTAACATTTTTGGTGAACGCTATGTTCGCACGATTCTTGAAGCTCTAAGTGAGAATCAAATTACCCTGACAAAGGCGTGTTCCTATTTAGACAATATAAAACTTAAAGCCCTCCACGAATTAAAGAGCTATTATGTGGGCTTTTGACACATCATCAATTATTCATGCCTGGGATAATTATCCAATTGAAAATTTTCCTAAATTATGGGACTGGCTGAAATCAGAAATCAATTCGAATAAAATTGTTTTTCCTGAAGTAGTCAAAGAAGAAGTCTTAAAAAATTCAACTGAATGTTCAAAATGGTTGAAAGGGTGCCCTAATTGTTTTCTCAAAGTAACAAATGCGATTTCACAAGAGGCATTAAAGTATAGAGATCTGTTGGAAATTGTTGAAGATAGGTATGGTGCGGGAGTTAGTGAGAACGACTTAATAATCATTTCAACGGCACGGTTGCATGGGTGCATTCTAGTGACAGATGAAAAAAGACAGCCCAATCTTCCTCAAGAGAAGAAAAACTATAAAATTCCAACTGTTTGTTCATTGGAGGAAGTCAAAGTCACGTGCCAAAGCTTCGTTGAATTTTTGCGAAAAAGCAATCAGGTTTTTTAAGCAAATAATAAAATCAAGTTTCCCTAACATAAAGTAATGGGGGTGAAATGGAATGAGATACTGCTGGAGTACTAGTAACTTGTCAAACTAAATTTGTGGTCTAAGGCTAAATGTTGCTTGAGTATTTCCCGTAGTATCTCGAAAAAGTAGCAACAAGGACTATAATCAAAATCCAGGTATTCCGAACCTCAATTTTAAGGTATATTTCAATCCCTTGAAAAGTTTCCCTTTCGTGTTTACCTCATTTGCCATTTCCAAATTCCATAAAACTGAAACGACTAAACTTGATCATCCAATTACGATGAGCTGAGTTTTCGACGATCCTCCCTAAGGGCGGCGATCCTTTGCGACCACCCGTGCGGTTAAGGAGAAGTTTAAGTAGACGGCGACTGATGATTTACTCTTGCCATGCCTTGATGGGTGGGAAGTAAGACATTATGTTACGTATTTTTATTTTGCCTTAATTTTTTCTTGAAAAGTGCGCTGAAATGAAAATTGTGAATACTCAGATTTGCGTTGAAAAGATACTTCTTAAAGATCAGTCTTGAAATGTTGTCATCAGGGCACAAATCTTTTAAAAAAGAGGACTTGATTGTTGATCGTTTTGCGATGATTTCAAGGGCGGGGCAAAAGGTTGGGGAATGAAACCCTGCACCCGGCTAAAACGTTTTGCACCTGAATGCTAGAACGACAAAGAACCAACCAACGATTTTGATTCACATTTACTGTTGATGGGACAATTAAAACAAAAATTTTCCTAATTTTGAAGGAGGAGCGTGCGGAAACTGGGCATCTTGTGTCAGCGTTCAGTCGTACGATGCAATTAGTGATCATGAAGGTCAAACTAAACGAAGGTTGGTGAAAACGGCCAATGGGCGGTAGGTTGGGGAATTAAATGGATGGTTTTGAGATGTAATTTAGTTGTGATAAAAATGAAATCTATTCGGGCTAGTGGGACTTGAACCCACGACCCCAAGTCCCCCAGACTTGTACGCTAACCCCTGCGCTATAGCCCGATAGGAGTTACCTTAACAAAGAGGGCAGAATATGTCAAGATTAGACATGACCCTACAAAAATCGGTTGTTGCCTTTTTTGCCCTCTTGCCAGCGTTGATCTTTGGTTCAGCGGTAAAAGAGGCAAATCCCCAACCCCAAACCCAACCCCTACTTCCTCCCGCTTTGGCGTACGAACTCACCGATCCCAACGGAAAGACACACTACCTCGTGGGCACCATCCATGCTCGACGACCCGACGATTCTTCCCTTCCCGATTTCATTACCAGGCTACTAAACCAGGTTGACGTGGTTTGTGTTGAAGTTCAAGTTGAAGAGGCTACCGCAGCTCAATTGTTCAGCCTCGTTCAGCGTTACGCGGTCCAGCGGGGCGAAAAAAGTCTGCGCGAGCTTTTGGGTGAAGAGGACACAAAGAGGCTTACTGAAAGGATCAATCGATTGGGGGGAAGTTTCACGGAGGTTCAGGGCTTTCAACCTTGGTTCGTGGAAATGATTCTGACCAATCGCATACTCCAAGAAGTGGGTTTGACTAGCCAGACCGGCGTGGATGTGCTTCTGATCCGTGAGACTAAACAGCTCCAAAAAAAGGTGGTAGGACTCGAGACCCTCAGCGAGCAATTTGAGTCCCTGGCCTCGCTTTCGTTGGAGGCTCAGCTACGGTCTTTGAAAAAAGGCCTCAGTCAATGGGATATTGACATGCAAAAACTTTTGGATATCGTTAGCGCGTATCAGCGCCAGGACGCCGCCCTCATCTTAAAGATCATTCAAGAATCCTTTGATCAGGATTCGGAGTTTTTTCTTAAGCTCCTCGAAGAGCGTAACAACCGTCTTTTTCAACGTTTCTTGAATGAGACTCGCACCAGCACGAGTGTGTTGGTGGCCGTGGGAGCCGTTCATCTTTTGGGGGATTATTCCCTAGCTCGGTTAGCCCAAAACCTGGGTTGGAAGGTCCGCGCGCTTCCATAAATTCAGGAGAGACTCATGAGTCAAACAAATCAGTCGGCGCAGACCTTGGCCATGAACCTAAGCGTGTGGATTGGCTATCTATTACTTTTTCTTAAGCTCTATGCCTATTTTATCACGGGCAGTGCGGCTGTTCTTTCGGATGCGGCCGAAAGCGTCGTTCACGTGTTGGCCATCAGCTTTGCGCGGTTTAGCCTTTATCTATCACGGAAAAAAGCCTCAGAACGCTTTCCTTATGGGTTCGATCGAATTAGTTTTTTCTCGGCAGGCGTTGAAGGAACCCTTATTTTCCTGGCAGCTGTGTTCATCCTTTATGAATCAGTACAAAGTTTTCTCTTACAACGCAGACCCGAGGAATTGGGCTTGGGGACTCTATTGACCGCCTTAGTGGTTGTGGTCAATGGGCTTTTGGGTCTTTACCTCATCCGCGTGGGCAAGCGCACCCAAAGCCTCATTCTTGAAGCTGATGGTAAGCACGTCTTGAGCGATTCCATTACTAGCATCGGTGCGGTCTTGGGCTTGGTCATGGTGCTCTTGACTGACCAGTTTTGGTTTGACCCTCTTTTTGGAGCCCTTGCGGGGATCAACATCTTGGTTGAGGGCTTCAAGCTCATGCGTCGCAGCATCTTGGGGTTAATGGACGAGGTGGACCCCCAAGTCTTCAACAAGGTGAAGAATGAGGTGGCAGATTTTGCGCGTGCCAACCAAATCAAATTTCACGACCTGCGGTGCCGTAACTCGGGGACGCGGCTTTGGATCCAGGTTCACCTCTTGTACGATGATCACGTGCTCTTACGCGACGCACACTTCATGGCTACTGCCCTCGAGAAACACATCCAACAGCTTTGGCAGGGCAGTCAGATTATCACCCACCTGGAAATTAAGGGGGATCATCAAAAAATTCATTCTGATGCCCACGCGTTGGACTAGGCTGAACGAGCCTCAAGCCTTGAGCAAATTGGTTTACTTCCTGTTCGATTGCCTTTCGATTTGGAGTGAGTAACCACTGCTCAACATTTTTTTGGGTGAGTCCCAGGGGCATTCGCTCGTGAAAGCTCGCCACCACACCTGTGGCACGGGTTGTCAGCACAGTCAAAGTCCACTCGTTTTGTACCTCCCAATAACTCGCTAGGCCGGCCAGAAAAAACCATGCGTGCTCGGTTGACACAATTTTTACCAATTCCTTTTTGGTCGAATCGCTTCGGGGGCGCCATTCCCAAAATCCCGTTACCGGGATGGCAATCCGACCGTTCGCGTACGCATCTTTGAAACTGGGCTTTTCGGGGGCGGTCTCCCAGCGAGCGTTCAGGGTTTGTTTTCGTTCAGGATGAGGGCTATTAGCCTGCCACGGGGTCACCAAGCCCCAGCTTGCCCAGTCCCAACTCGGCCTTCCCTCCTTGACTCTTAAGACGGGAAGTCGTGGGTGGTCAAAGGCTGATAGCCGCTCACTGCCCGAAAACCCCTCATCAGGATCCCATCCAAACTCTTCCTGGAAGCGGCGGCGGGTGGCCTCAAGGGCAAGGTTGTAGCACATTATTCCAGATTCAACCCGGCAAGATACTGTTCCAACTCTCGTTGCGTGCTTTGAATCTCTTGATGCTTTTTGTCGATGTCGCGGTTGAATTGGGCAATTTGATCTTCTTGTTGCATCAGTTGGTCCAAGAACCGCCTGCCTTGGGGGCTGTCTCGCCCCACGGCTGCCAGATTGTCGCGTACGCGTTGTTGGCCACTTTCAACCTGACCGCGCTGTCGTTCCAAATCACGAATTTCTTGGTTGAGACCCTCTAGTTTACCTTTCAAGTCGGCGGCGCGTTGAAGGGCTTGTTGGATCCGTGGCGGAATATCTTGGTTGGTGATATAGGATAAAACCTGGTTTCGAGCCATGGGTAAAATCGCAATCGACTCGGTCAAGAGCTGTTCTTCCACCACCTCAAAACTCTGTCCAGTGGTTTTGGGAACCAGGGTACGAAAACGGTAGTGGGTGGCTGTTCGTTCCTCAAAGCGATCGGGTTGGCGTAAGGTAGTACCAGATCGGATGGGGTGCTCAAGGATTAGGGTTTTTGCTTCCTCGCCCGAGTTCGAAAACCGATAGGTCTGGGTATACACCACCCGCCGTTGGAAATTTAACACCCCGCGGACAATTTTTAAGGAGGAGGTAAAGGAAGCTTGACTTTGCTCAGACTGAACATTGAGTCTTAGGTCAATGCCATAAGGAAGGATGCGTTTCTGTAGCCTGGGAAGCCCCTCAGCTAAGGCATCTCCTGCATAAATTCCGCGGTCAAAAAGGGTAATCGGTCCAGCGGGAAAATCGTTATTGGTTGAATTGGTAAGCCAGACCGCATTCATGGTATTGGTGGTGTATTGGGCGGGGTTGTAGTAGGATATTTTTTCGGCCTGAATTTCACCCAAATAAATAGGGATTAGGGCACTTTGGCGTCGGGGCAAGCTGACAGGGGTGGAAATAGAAAATTGATAAAGTTCGCCCGTGATGCTTCCCTGTGCTTGAGCCTGAACTCCGCTGTCTTGTAATCGCATCGGGCTGGGAGGGGGAACACTTGGAGCAGCCATAGCGACTTCGGATTGAGAGCTTCGGAGGCGCTCTCTCCCAGGCGGAAGTTCATCCTCGGTCATGGCAAGTTTGGGGGTGGTTGGAACAAGGTTTTGGGAGATTTGGGGTTGAATCACTGGTCGAGGACTATAAACGGGGGAGTAGAGGTCCTGAATAAAACTGTTAGGTCTACCACTCACCAAGCTTAAATTGATATTCGTCCAGTCTTGCTCGGTGATATTCTCGACAATTGCCCAAGCTTGAATGAAGCTCTTAGGACTGTTGAGGTCAAGCCGATAAGAGGTCTTCCAAACTGGGGACTCGGTCACATAGCCAATTCGAACATTGCGTCGTCCCCTGCCGCGAAAACTAATCTCAAGGGTCTTTTGATCGTCATTCCGAGAGGCTGCAATAAGTTGCAGCGCCTTTTGAAACTCCTCCCGCAACAGGGCATCGTTGGGCTGAATGCTCATCACGGAACGCAGCGGGATACTCTGAATCCCCGCTGTGGTGAAAAGATTGATATACAGCTCGGTTAAAACAACGTTGTCGCGAACGGCCTGACGGTTTTCTACCCCCAAAAGACGTCCTACCACAGGGCTTGATGTGGTCACGGTGACCTCGGCGCCACGAAGACGCATCAGCACTTGTTCGAGTTCCACCACCTCATCCAGGTTTACCGAAAAGCTTGCCAAAATACGACTGAGTGGTTCCTGCGACGGGTAACGTACCAGATCCACTGTCCCCCCGCCTTCATCGATCAAGATGAGGCTTTTAAGTAAGTCTTTGATTTGGCTGGTGGTAAAGTTGAAGCGCAGCGTGGTATCGCCTTGTACAGCACCACTGTGTTCCACGAAAGCAACCCCGTTGGTGAATAAAACTACTTTGGTCACTGGGAGGCTTTCTTGGGCATCAAGGGTTGCCATGGTGAGCACAAAGAGAGTCAAAAATATAAAGAATTTTTTCATGTTTTAAGCTTAGTTCAAAACGGATATTTTCGCAAGTTTCACGGCTAGGGCTGGTCAATCCTTTAAGGTGTGGTTATTATTATTGTATGGGGGGAAACGTGAATCGATCAAAAAAGCCAAAAAAAGAATCCAAATACCTCGTTTATGTTCCACGTTTTGATCACCCCGATGGTTCCATGGAAGTCTTGGTGGAAGATAAGGTATTAGAAGCCATGTACGAGCCAGGTCTTCTTTGGGTTGACTTTCTTGAAAAGGCGCGTTCCATCGATCACTTGGCAAACCGCCCTTTTTACTTCAATACCGAAGGAAAGAAGGGGGCCATTGAACTCATGGCCTTTGTAGAGCTTCTCGAAAGTGGACCAACCACCTTTATTACGTTTGGTATTCGAGAGTAAGACTTTGGGGTTTTAGAAGCCAGGAGATGCCCTCGGCATTACTGAGTGATTTGGCAGCCAAGGCTGAGCTAGCCTGATCGGGAAACAAAAACCAAAACGCCCCGCCTCCTCCCGCTCCACTCCATTTTCCACCCAGGCTACCATACCGTTCTGCTGTTTGGACCAGCTTATTCCATGCGGGATGACCCAAACCCAACTCCTCAAGAATTTTTTGGGTCCGCTTGGCAAGGTTTCCGAGTTGTCCTAGTTCAAAGGGGGTCCTTTCCAGAATGAAGCGGGCAACCTGGCTCGCTTGTCCCAGTTCCTCTAAGCGATGCTGGACCCAGGCTTGGCCTGCTTGAGCCTGCTGATGGATTCCCATGATCAAATTTTTGGCCGTGGTTTGCCGTTTTAAGCTCCCCATCAAAAGAACAAGCCTTGGTGCCTTAATGGCCTCTAGCTTCAGGCCGCCGTGTGTTCGTTGGAACCACCACAAGCCAGGCTTCATGGCCAGGGCCACATCAACCCCACTGGAACGGCCATGAAAGAAGTGTTCCGCGTGGAGGGCAAGCTCCCATTGCTCGTGTAGTTCCAGGCTGGGGTAAAAAAGCTTGACCAAGGCACTGCAAAAAGCAGCGCTTGAGCCAAAACCGCTTTCTAAGGGAATGTCGCTGTGAAACACCAGCCGCCCAGCAGGGATTTCGGGTGGGCGTTGAGCGATTAGGAGCGAGATTACCTCGAGGGCTTGGGTGCGGTACGGTTCTTCCAAATTGGGCAGGACCCATTCGGAGGCCTGTTCCCAGTCAAGCCTCAGGCTCAGGGGAAGCCCCAATCCTACGGCGGGGTAACCCTGAACCACGGCGTGCTCCCCAAACAAGAGGAGCTTGGCCTGGGCCCTCACTCCCATCGTAACCCCTCTCTTGCAAGTTCTAGCGGTTGAAGATTCGCTTGGAGAAGCGTCTCGTCGTCATCCATTACCATAAATAGTTCGTCACCGGCTCCCAGCGCCTTTGCAAAGGAAAATCCTTCCAGTTCGGGAAGAAGTTCCGCTGGGCGTTGGAGTTTTTGTCCCAAATCTCGGGCCTTTTGCGCCAAGGCCAGCAAGAGGGGGTGAGCAACCTCCCAACTGGTGCACTCCACAAGGTGTTGAATGAGGTTGTTGTTGGCAAAAAAGTAGGCATTGACGGTTTGGGGCTCGCGGTTCTTCAGCTCTTGGTAGGCGTTCACTGCCTTTTGGGTGCTAACTGCTTCAGGGCCGGCAATCAAGGCAAAGCGTTTAAGCCAAGGAAGAGTTATTGGGTGAAATTGAGGGGTGGGGCCGCCCACAAAAAGCCCCAGCCCACCATGGGCGCTGGTGAGGACGTCGTAGCCGCTTCCCCGGCCTCCTTGAAAGTGGCGGTGAACCGCTGTGGCCAAGCTTGCCAGTTCGCCCAGGCTGGGTTTTTCCTTTCTTAAAAGGGCCAAAAAACCTGCCGTGAGGAGCACCGCGCTGGCAGCGCTTGAGCCTAGGCCGAGCTTGCGACCCTGAGGGCTAAAGGCATTGGTGTCCAAATTCAGGCGGGCAGGGGGAAGAGGTCCTAGTACATGTTCGATGGATTGTAAGAGGGCGGGCTGGGCAGTATTCCCGTTCCAGTGCTGGGTCTGCCTCTGAAAATGGAAAATCACCTCCCAGCGAGGGTTCGGTTCAATTTCCAAATATGCGCGTCTGTTGGGCGCTACACAGATTCCTAGCCCCCCCTCTTCGACAATAGCGTACTCACCAGCCAGGAGGAGATTTCCCGGGGCGCTCAGTCGGGGCATGCTTCGATCCTCACCCCACCCCCCGGTTTGGCGACTCGGTAATCGAGTTGTCCGACGCGTTCAGCGACCGCCTGAAGAACCCGAGGAAGCTCTTCTTCGCGACAAAAGTACTTGACCTGGGGGCCGGCGTCCATGGTTTCGAACACACTCAGCCCGTTTTGACGAAGTTCCTCAGCCAGACGGATTAACTGCAAGGATTCTGGGAGCCAGTAGATGATGGGGGGATCGGCGGCATACATGGTGGCAAACATGCGTAAGTAGCTCAGCCTCAAAACTTCCCCTAGCTTTTTCCAAGCCTTGGTGTTCAGTGCTTCCAAAGCACGCTGCAAGAGTTGGGGCGAATCGCTGACCCAGGCGGGATAGTAGGGGCTAGTTTGGCGCGTTAGGTTCATGGCTTCGCGGCTACCGAGGGGTTTGGCTCCCGATTCAAGCACAAAAAGAATGACACGCACTTCAGTCCAATGATCGGGACCATAAAGTTGCTCGGCAAATTCAGCCCCAGCTGGCCAAAGTGTCCAGCCCCCAAACACCGAGCGGCTAGCGCTGCCACTGCCGAGTCGGGCCCATTCGGATAGATTCTTGGGTTTGGGCTCGTCGTGATGAATCAAGGCCCAAAGCGCCGCGGCCAAGGCGGCAAAACCCGAGGAGCTTGAGGCAAGTCCAGCGGCTGTCGGGAAGTCATTGGTCGATTCAACGAGAAAGTGGTACGGAGAATGAGTCAGCTGACGGATGCGCTCCAAAAATTCAATAACCTTAGGGTCACTGACCGCCTTGCCGTTGAGTACGATTTGGTCGTTTTCGACGAGGCTCACCGTGGTGGTGGTGGTTAGTCCCTCCAAGGTAAGGGCAAGGCTGGGCACGGCAGGCAGGTTGATGCCCGACTCCTGCTTTCCCCAATACTTGATGAGGGCAAGGCTGGGGTGGGCAAGGGCCCTAACCTTGGTCACGGCTGTTCTCCGTTTTGAGGCGTTTTTGGTGAAGTTGCATATGCCCGTGTTGGATCCCCTCGCCACAGAGGGCCATCAGGGCGGCAAAGTTTTGCACTAGTCCCAGGGCAGCTGCCAGTTCCATAAGTTCCTGTGCCTTCGTGATTCCTAAAATCTTCCAAACGAGGTTACTAGAGGGTAGGGCGTGGGTGCCGCCCCCCACCGTTGCCAAGGGAAGAGGAAGCTGGATGGTGGCTTTGAGGTGGTCATCCACTACCTGGTAGGAACTTAGGGGCTGGTAGCGCCCGCTTCGGCTTGCGTAGCAATGCACGGCGGCCTCTAAGGCACGCGTATCGTTTCCGGTAGCTAGGGCTAGGGCGGTGATGCCATTCATGATTCCCTTGTTGTGGGTTACCGCCCGATCCACACACTCGCGGGCGGCTTCCCAAGCCAGGCAGAGGCGCTGGGCCATCTGTTCGCCTGAGAAAGGACCGCGTGCCAAGTGACCTACGGGGATTGCAAAGCTGGCTCTTCCTAAGCGCTCGGGGCTATTGTTAGAGAGGATGGCCATCAGGCGTCTTCCGCCCAAGAGGCGTTCAGCGTGGGGGCTCAATTCCTCTAAAAGCGAATTCGTGGCGTTGGCGCCTTGGGCATCGCACACATCGACCAAAAAGGTGATTAAAAAAAGTCGACTTTGTGGAAGAACCTCGTGTTGAATCATCCGTAAGCCCCCACCTCGATGCGTCATACGGCTCAATCCTGCTTCGGCAAGATTGATCAGTTCAGACCTTGCCTCATCCCAACGTTCGGCGTTGGCGCCTTCTAAAAAAAGCTGGCCTCGAATCAGGCTAGGGGTGGACTCGGCCTTGATCCCACCAACTCGCTCCAAAATTTTTGCCACATAGCTCACCGCAGCAATCACCGAGGGCTCCTCGGTGACAAGGGGAACCTGATAGGAGCGCCCGTTGACGATAAAGTTTGGAACGAGACCCATCGGTAGGTGATGCCAGCCAAAGGCATTTTCCACGAGGCGGTCTGCCCACTCTAGGTCGAATTCGGTTTGGAGTTCTGTCAACTGAAGGGCTTTCAAAATGGCGTCATGACGTTGGGTGGCTGTAAGTTTACGAAAGGAAGGTGGAAGGTCAAAACCCATGGAAAACCTACCTTGCGGGGAAAATTTCAAGGGGAAGTGTCGAAAGTTCTTGAGGGCTACGGCAACCCGTCAATAAGTGAATGCGTCTTAAATTCTTTTCGATTTTTTGGATGAGTTGAAGCACCGCCTCGGAGCCGCCCTTGACCACGGCTTGGATGAAGGGAAGAGCCATCCCTCCCAGACTTGCCCCAAGGGCCAGAGACTTGGCTAGGTCCATGGCTGAACGAAGCCCACCACTCGCCAGGATTTTGTTCTTCAGTGAGGACTCACCTCGAAGATGGATGAGGATATCGGCCGTGGGCCAACCCCAGTCGGCAAAGTCTTGAGCCTCTTCCCATTCCTCTGGGGTTCCTCGTGCTGCTTCGACCATGATCCAACTGGTTCCCCCGTGACCCGCCACGTCAACGTAGGCCACACCCAGGTTCACCAGGTCAAGCACCTCTTCGGGACTAAGGCCACAACCCGTTTCTTTCACAATAACCGGAATGGGCGAGACCTCAACAAAGCGGGCAATGGCTTCACGAATCCCGCGAAAGTCCTTATCGCCATTCTCTTGGAAGAGTTCTTGGGCGGGGTTCAAGTGAATCACTTGGGCGTCAACCTCCAGGCGCTTGTTCATTTCGACGAGTTGGGTGGGGTGAAGATCCCGAACCTGCACCCCACCGATGTTGCTCAGGAGGGGGACGTCGGGAGCATAGGGTCGTAGATGAAAATGCTCGAATACTTCGGGGTGGCGAAACAAGATACGATGTGAACCAAGGCCAACGGCGATTCCGGCCTTCTGTGCCGCAATAGCCAGCTCACGGTTCGCGCGGTGACCTTCGTCAGAGCCCCCGGTCATGCACGAAATAAAGAGTGGGAGCTTAACGGTTCGATTCAGAAAAAGACATTCAAGCCTAATTTCGTCCCAACTCAACTGAGGAAGACTGCGGTGGGGAAGTCGGACCCGTTCAAAGCCCGTTTTACCAACTTGAATCTCGCGATCGCTTGGTTGGGTGCAAACTTCGATGTGCCGTGCCTTACGCTGAACGATGTTTGAGTTACTGTCTGAACCCATATTCCCGGTAGCCGTCTTCACGAAGGTTGGTTAGGTAAAAATGTCCCGGCTTTGGGGCGTCTCGTTCAAGGCGTTCCTCAATGTTTCCTTGAGGTTGGTAGGTTTTGGTCCACTCAAGGTACTCTTCAAAGCTGGCTTGGTAACCACCACTTAAATAGCGGTCTAAATTCCAAGTTGAAATGACCTCGGGAGCCCTGGGAGAAACCCAACCGGTGAGAACAGCCATGGTATTGCCCGACCCATAACTTGCCATCATAACCTTTTTTCCAACGATCTGCTCCCCGAATTGTTTGTATCGGTCTTTTAAGCTCCAAGCCAAGCCCAGGAATAGAGAGCCGGTGTAGATATTACCTACTTCACTGGTGGGGTAAACGCTTTGGAAGAAGCCCTTCTCTTTGAGATAGGCATCGGCCGTTTCCTTATCCATTCCAAGATACTTTGACAAGAGTTTCTCCATTGCCCCCACCGGCAACAAGGAGTAGGGTACGTGTAGGGCAAAGATATCAATACTCTTCAACTCTTCGGCGGGTGAGACTCCCAGACGTTCGCAGTGGTCTTCAAACGCTCCAATTAAGCTTTCGTGGTAACATTGAACGGAGTAACCACCTTTAACCATGGCAACGGGGCTACCCAAGGGTCTGAAAAAGTCGTCGGTGTCTTTACTGTAAAAGCCCACGCTTTCCAGGTCAAAGGCAAGTAAATCAGGGTTACGTTTAATCATGAGGGCGGTGGCGCCAGCTCCCTGGGTCACTTCAGCCGTGCTAGGAGTTGGGTATCGTGCAATATCACTAGTGAGCACCACGGCGGTATCGCCGTTGAGGCTAGCTGCCTTAAGAAAGCCAGCAACTGTGATCATACTCAAGGTGCCGCCCGCACACGCGTGCTGCACTTGAAAGGTACTCAGGTTTTTAGGGAAGGGGAGACCTGCCTTCTCCATCATGCCAAGAACGTAGCTTGAAGCAGCCTTGCTCATGTCCACCCCAGTCTCAGTTCCAATGGTTAAGAAGCGGACATGGCCCTGATTGAGTCTACCATTTTGGGTAAGATTTAAGCAGGCCTGAGCGGCCATGGTCACCGTGTCTTCATAAATTTTGTTGAAGTGAAGACCTTTTTGACCCGTAACCTTGATAGCCCGATCAAGGTGCTTCTCGAGTTGTGGATCCTCTTTAACGCGCTCTGCAACAAGGGTATCTAACTTAATATAAGGTTCAGGGATATGAAGAGCGATGTCGCTCAAACCAATAACGTCTTTGTCCATAGGGCCACCTCTCCTTAAAGGTACTAGAATTCGCATTGAAAACAGTGGCCCATGTCCGGCGCCAAACCGATGTCTCCATTCAGGACGACGATATAAAATTAACTGAGTTTACCCAAAGAGGCAAGCGATTCTTGACAAAGTTGATGGAGAGTGTTTCATTTTTAAGTTCCATGAAGACAGCCTTGCTTCTGAGTGGCGGAGTAGATAGCTCGGTTGCCCTCAACCTTCTTGTTCGTCAGGGAAGAAGCCCCACTGCTTTTTATCTAAAAATTTGGCTTGAAGATGAGCTTTCATTTCTGGGCTCCTGCCCCTGGGAAGAGGATTTGAGCTATGCCCGTGCTGTTTGTGAACGGTTAAAGGTGCCCTTAGAGGTGATACCTCTACAACGTGAGTACCACGAACTGGTGGTGGGTTACGCCATCGCCGAATTGAAAAAAGGTGGAACCCCTAGCCCCGATCTGTTTTGTAATCGTTTGGTCAAGTACGGTGCCTTCCTTCAAAAAGCAGGCGTGAACTTTGACCGAATTGCCACGGGGCACTATGCGGTCATCCAACACCACCAGGGCCAAGCCCTGATGTTGCGTAACCGCGATCCAATCAAAGACCAAACCTATTTTTTGAGCCGTATGAATCAGGACCAAGTCCAAAAGGCCGAGTTTCCACTGGGACCTTACACCAAGAAGGAGGTGCGCGCCTTAGCCCAGGAGTGGAACCTGCCCAATAAGGACAGACCCGATAGCCAAGGCATCTGTTTTTTGGGAAAAATCCCCTATAAAAAATTTGTAGAGCACTATTTAGGGACGAATCCCGGGCACATCCTTAACGCTAAAACGGGTCAAATTTTGGGGCGGCACAGGGGTTTGTGGTTTTATACCCTTGGACAGCGAAGCGGCTTGGGGCTTTCTGGGGGTCCCTGGTATGTCTGCGGAAAAAATGTTGACGAAAACCTCCTACTCTTGAGCCATTTCCAGGATTTGGTCTTGGCCCAACGCGATGCCATGCTGGTGGAAGACTTGCATTGGCTGGGAGAGGCGGCTGAAGATGGGAATTTCCTCGTCAAGGTTCGGCACGGCCCCCAGCTTTATGAGGCTAGAATGGAGTACTTTACGCCAGAGCGCTTTGGACCCAAAAGCCGAGCCCTGGTGCGTCTGAAGGGGTACGACACAGGGCTCGCCGCCGGCCAGTATTGTGTGTTTTACTGCGGCGAGCAGTGTTTAGGCAGTGCGCGAATTGCCGGCTTTCCCAGCGAAGGTTAGGGCTCAAGTCCCTTGTGCCATCCATTGAATGCGTAAATTTTTTCCAAGGGGAGGCGAATCCGATCGCCTTTTTCCGACTCGAGGTGGTGGGGCTTGAGTTCGCTGGGATCACCAGGATAACCCAGGCTAATGACCAAGAGTACAACGTAATCTTCGGGGATCCCCAGAGCCTCTTTGACCTTGGGCGGATCAAAGCCCGCCATGGGATGGGCAATCAAGCCCTCTTCGGTGGCCTGGAGCATCAGGTTCATGGCAGAAAGCCCTGCATTGAAAGCCCAATAAGGACGATTGTGGCTTTCAGTGGGGCAAAGTTTTTCTGCCGTGACCAAAACAGCCAAGGCTGGAGCCTTAAGAGCCCAATAATTGCCCTCATTGAGGGCCGCTCGCGTTTTGGAAAGGGCAGGGTCTTGGTCTACCACTACCCAACGCCACGATTGTTTGTTGGCGTAAGAAGGAGCCAGCTGAGCCGAGGCAACCAGGCGGGCAAGAACCTCTCGGTCCACTGGTTTAGTATCGTAGGCACGCCGTGAACGGCGCTTTTGAATGATTTCGTGAATGTTCATATAGTAAAATAACTATATATTCCGGCAAGCGTCAATAAACTTGGATTTTAGTTTCATTTTCAGTACAATTCAACCAATGGATTTTTTTGAGTTCATCCAAGGTTTTGATTTTCTCCACGTAGCGTTTGGGCTCAATTTTCTTTCATTGTTCATGAAAGACATCTTATACCTGCGTTTCATGGCCCTTGGTTCCCAGGCAACGTTTTGGGCGGTGGGTTACTCGCGGGGAAATTCCACCATTGTGATTTGGCAAAGCCTGTTCATCCTCATCAATTTGGTACGAACTGCCTTAGTGCTCTGGGAACGGCGTGAAAAAAAGTTCCCCCCTGAGATAGAACGCATATTTAAGACCCATTTCCCCACCTTTACGCGTCAAGAATTTCAAATTTTTTGGGAGGCCGGGGTCGATCGAAGTTTTGCGGAGAGTCAGGTTGTTGTTCAAGAAGGGCAAATGCCCGAGGCCTTGTGGTTCATCATCCAGGGGGATGCTAAGGTGATTCGCAGCGGAAAACAGGTTGCCGCCATTGGGCAAGGGCACTTCATTGGGGAAATGAGCTTAATGACCGATCAGCCCGCGAGTGCTGAGGTACGTCCCATCACTTCGGAGTTAAAAACCCACGAGTGGAAATGGGAGGCACTTAAAAAGCTTAAAACGAAGCGTTCCCTGGTTTGGCTCAAAATCCAAGGGCGTTTAGGTCGCGATCTGGTGCATAAAATATGGGCCAAGCACGATTTAGAAGGAGAAGGGGCGTTGTAGGCCTTTAATCGTCAAAATCCACGGCGGCGCTGGCCTCGGCGCGTTCCTTCATCCAAGCCTTGACAGGTTGGTGAGCAGGGTGCTGGTCATAAGCCTCAAGGTCTATTTGGCTCGGCAAGGTCACCGCCAGGGCAAGGTCCCAACTTCGGGCGCTGTGAAGCACATCGAGGCCTGCTTTGAGTTCTTGAATGAGGGGGATGCTTTCTTTCATGTTGCGAAGAAGCCTCACGGCCTCGGGAAGATCTTGTTTGAAGTCTTCCTTAAATTTCCAAAAGACAAGGTGGTGAAACATTGTCTTCCTTTTTAGCACAACAGCGGCTTTCTGACCAGTATCCCGAATTTTGGTCCCTTCTGGAGGAGTGGCCACAACTTCTAAGAAAGCTCGGGCTAGTTCGTCAACCCCATCCTAATTTGATGCGCGCTCTGGGTCTACTGATGGAGGGCTTTACCAGTGACAAGCCATCACGAAAAGCTGACTACCTGGGTCGGGTCGAATTCTTAGAAGCTTATCTTTTTTGGTACCTCCCCCACAACCTATTGAAATTTTCCAGCCTCCTTCCCCGTCTCAATTTAGAGCCGTCCAGTCAGCTCACCGATTTTGGCTCTGGTCCCTTGACCGTTCCATTAGCCTTTTGGTTGTTGAAAAAAGATTGGCGAGCGCTTGACCTTGGTTGGACCCTTGTTGAGCCTTATTCCAAGGCCTTGGACAGTGGCTTAAAGCTTCTGGAGCACGTAGTCAGCCGCTTTGGTCAAACCTTAGCTTGGAAGTTCTCCCGGGTGCGTGGCCGTCTAGGAGTGGCCATTCAACGCAAGGCAAGCCTGGTGGTCTGTTCCCACGTTTTGAATGAGGTCCACGACACTGAAACTAATCTGGTGCACCCGCTTTTGCGCGATGTTCTACCTGGCGCCCACCTTCTTTTGGTTGAACCGGGAACCCGCCTGGCAAGCCGTCGATTAGTGAAGCTACGGGGGGAATTTCTCAAGCAAAAGCTACGCATTTTGGCTCCGTGCACCCATCTAGGACCCTGTCCCGCCCCAGGACTTCACTCCCACGACCATTTTTGTCACTTTCCTGGCCAATCGGAACGACCCCGTTGGATGGAGGAGGTGGCCGATCAACTGGGTACTCAATACAATACCCGCCCCGTCAGCTTTCTGCATGTTCAGGCATCGTCAGGTCCTTCCTCGTTCCTAAAGCGAGCCCGAGTCATCAGCACAGAGCTTCCCATCCCCCAGCTTGTCCATGCACACTACCTCTGTGCTCAAGAGGGGCTTTTGGTGGGGCATGGCCGTGAAGGTAACCTTTGGGGAGAGGTGGTCGATTACCGTTTGGAGACGGAGCATGATCCAAAAACTCGACGCCCTCGGGCAAAAATCATTTTTTGAAAAATTTTTCAAAAATTTTATTCGAAGCCCTAAAGTTTTGAAATAATCTGCCGATATACACAATGGAGGTCTAAAAGGATTTAGACCCCCGCCGGATGTTATCCGGGACCCCCACCACGGTATCTAAGTATTCACGGAGGAATACGATGATTATCAACCACAACCTGAGCGCTATGTTCGCTCAGCGCCAACTCAAGGTCACCAATGGTGACGTCACCAAGGACATGGAGAAGCTGTCCAGCGGTTTTCGGATTAACCGAGCCGGTGATGACGCTTCTGGTTTGGCTGTTTCCGAAAAAATGCGAGCCCAAATTCGCGGTCTGAACCAAGCCAGCCAAAACGCCAGCAATGGTATCAGCTTCATCCAAGCCACAGAGGGTTACCTACAGGAGACCCAGGACTTGCTGCAGCGCATTCGTGAGCTCGCCGTCCAGTCCTCCAATGGTATCTACACCGACGAAGACCGGATGCAAATCCAGGTTGAAGTCAGCCAACTCATTGACGAGGTTGACCGCGTAGCCAACCATGCCCAATTCAACGGCATGAACATGCTCACCGGTTCCTTTGCCCGTGATGTTGGTGAAAATGTTCCGACGGCCAGCATGTGGTTCCACATCGGTGCTAATGTTGACCAACGAATTAGGGTCTTCATTCAGACCATGACAGCCGCTGCATTAAGCTTGCGGGGCATCAGCGATAACTCAATGTTGAGCCTTCGTACCCCCGAAAGTTCTAACCAGGCCATCATGATCCTGGACAGTGCCCTTCAGACTGTATCCAAACAGCGTGCTGATTTGGGTGCATACCAGAACCGCCTTGAATTTGCCGTGAAGGGCTTGGACATTGGTGCTGAGAATCTACAAGCCGCTGAAAGCCGAATTCGTGATGCCGATATGGCCAAGCAAATGGTCGATTACACCAAGAATCAAATTTTGGTGCAGAGTGGCACAGCGATGTTGGCTCAAGCAAACACGCGCTCACAGAGCGTCTTGCAACTTCTTCGATAAGGCACTATTATTAAGGTGGGGGTTCGTCCTCCACCTTAATGCTCTTTGACAGATTGTACCCAACGAACTTGCTCCCCAAGGGGGTTTTGACTCAAAAAGAGCCATTTCCCCCTTGGGCAGTGGCATTTGACCATCTTCCTGACGCGGAGGTTGTGGCGGTGCTATAGAGCAAGAGGAGGCAAGGGATTGCCTCCCAAAAAAACAAAGGAGGGTACATATGGTTATCAATCACAACATGAGCGCCATCAATGCAAACCGAGTTTTGGGCAATGTCCAACTGGACCTCACCAAAAACTTGGAGAAATTATCAAGCGGGTTACGCATTAACCGCGCGGGTGATGACGCTTCCGGTCTTGCCGTGTCTGAAAAGATGCGCGCACAGATTCGCGGTCTGAATCAGGCTGAAAAAAACATCCAAAACGGTGTCAGCTTCATTCAGGCAACCGAGGGTTACTTGCAGTCCACAACGGACATTCTACAACGTGTCCGTGAATTGGCAGTCCAAGCCGCCAACGGGATTTACAGCGCTGAGGACCGGATGCAAATTCAAGTCGAAGTGAGCCAGCTTGTGGACGAAATTAACCGAATCGCTGATCATGCCCAGTTTAACGGGATGAACATGCTCACCGGTAGTTTTGCTCGCGGTAACGATGCTCAAGCTTCTGGCTTACAACTTCAAGTGGGTGCCAACGTTGACCAGAACCGAAGAATTTTCATTGGCAACATGAGAGCTGATGCTCTGGGCGTGGATAAGTTGCTCGAGCAAGAATCCGCACTGACCAGCGCCGAGGGGGCCAACAGGGCTCTGCTTCTTATCGATGGAGCATTGAAAGAAGTCAACAAGCAGCGCGCAGACTTGGGTGCTTATCAAAACCGCTTTGAAATGGCGGCCAAGGGTGTGGCAATTGCCGCTGAAAACCTGACTGCTGCTGAGTCCCGCATCCGAGATGTCAACATGGCCACAGAGATGGTTGAATACACCAAGAATTCAATCCTGAGTCAGTCCGGAACGGCAATGCTTGCGCAAGCCAATGTCCGAAGCCGATCAGTGATGCAGCTCTTGGGTTAAGTCGTTAGAGATTCCTGGACGTTATCTCTAGCGGATGATGAAAAAATTGGGGGACCGCGTCTCCCTCAATTTATTTTTGAAGGAGGCAGATATGGCGATTGAAACCATTGGAATAACTAGTTCTCAATTGATCGGAAGCCCCAACGTACCAAACAGCAAGAATTCCCAAATTGAAGTTAAAACCTCAAGCCAGAACGCCGAACACGCCGAAAAAATAAGAGAAGATGTCCGGCGGGTTGTGGACGAGTTAGCAAAGGTGGCACGGAGTTTTAATCGGCGTTTGGAATTTAGCATCAATGATGACACTAAAGAAGTCATCGTTAAGGTTGTTGACCAAGATTCGGGTGAGGTTGTGAAGCAGATACCCGCCGAAGAAATTGTACGACTCCATGCGCGAATCCGAGAGGCCATCGGGCTTCTCTTTGACGAAAAAATTTAATCATGGGTGATATTAGCATTCCTGGTGTTTCCAGTCGTTACAATACTCAAAAACTCATCCAGGACTTGCTGGAAGTAGAAAAACGAAAACTCACTCGGCTCGAAAACCAACGAACCGAGCTCGAAGATTTGAAAAAGACGTGGCAAGCTTACAACCGAAGAATGTCCACCGTTCGTGAAGCGGCAAGGGCACTTTTTGGTGCTGATTCGCCCTTTTCCAATCGTGCCGGTGAATCGAGCCAAGTCAACGCGGTGACATTGAGTCCTAACCGTGCGGCGGCTGAGGGACAGTGGCGAATTCGTGTGCTTCAAGTAGCGACCGCAGACCGATTTCTGAGTGATGAAATGCCCCTGGATGCCACGGCACCTGCAGGCGATTACAGGTTCAAGGTGGGAAATCAAGAAATCTCCGTGCCCTTTCGGGGAGGTCGGCTGTCCAGCCTGGTTGAAGCCATCAATCAACGGGGCAGGGATGTGTTGCGCGCTAGCTTGGTTCGCATCACTAACGACCGCCAGGTGTTGAGTATTGAGTCGTTGAAAACAGGGGAGGAAAACAAGCTCGAATTTTTGGGTGTGGCGCGAGATTTTAGCCTTCAAAGCGGCTTAATGCGCCCTTCACAAAAATTTGACCGCGTCATTTCCCTTACCGCGGATAATACTCGCGTTCAATCCCTTCCCCAGACAGTCAATTTAGGAAGTAACCAAATCACCTTGAATCCTCAAGCTCGGCTGGAAATCAACGCCGCCATGGATGTCAAAAAAGGGCAAGTGTTAGAAATCAAGCTTCGTGCTGAGCGCTTAAATCAAGAAGCCACACCCGAACAGCCCCGCGGCCTCCAATTGGATCCACCAGGGGTGGCTGAATTCCAAGATATTCAAATCATTAGTAATCCCCTTAGGACCAATTTACCACGGTTCGAAGCGCCCCCTCCACCGCAACCCGTCAATGATGCCAATGTCGGTTTTTTGCGTGGGGGCAGCCAACAGGTCAACCTCCCCGCCTTCCCCTTGGAAAATGCCGAGACTGTGATCAGCCTGCCGTTGGACGAACTCAGCCGCTTGGATAGCCTTGTTTTCAGTAATCGTAACACGCAAATGCGCTACACCATCACCGACGTTCGAGTGGTTGATACCACCTCGCGTGGTGATTTGGAACCCAAAAATGCCCAAACCACGGCACAGAATGCCGTTTTTGAAATTGATGGCATCCGAGTGCAGCGTCCAACCAATACAGTCAATGATGTGATTCCAAACGTGACCTTAAATATCAACGATGTGACACCAGCTCCCGCAACGGTTAGGGTGACACCCGACTACGAGTCTATTAAAAATGGCATCATCAACTTTGTCGGAAATTATAACCGCTTCATGTTAGAGACCCTGGTTTTGACCAGCCGAAATGAGGCTATTTTGAATGAGGCGAACTACCTCACCGATGCTGAACGAGAAGAATTACGCAAAAACATGGGGAAATTCATGGGCGATACCACCCTGAACCAGCTTCGAAATAATCTTCAACGTTTCATGATGGAACCCTACCCCACGGGGGTTTCAAACCTAACCCTTCTTCAGCAAATTGGCATCAGTACCAACACCACCGCCAGAACCTCTGGTTCGGTTCCGGAGGCTTCTCGGCTTCGGGGCTATCTGGAAATTAACGAAGCCCAACTGGATCAGGCGCTTCGGCAAAACCTGACAGCTGTCAAAAATCTTTTTGGTAGCGATATTAACGGCGATCTTGTGATTGACAACGGTGCCGCCTTTAAAACGGATTCGTACCTAAGACCCTATGTTCAAACTGGTGGATTCATTGCCACCCGCGTTGGAACCTTGGACTCACAAATTGAACGCCAAAACCGTGAAATTCAAAATTTCAACAATTACCTGGTTCGTTACGAACAAGACCTGAGACGTCGTTACGGTCAAATGGAAGGTGCCCTAAATCGAATGCAGGAAACTGGAAAAGCGATCGATAATTTTAGTAGACAAAACTCAGGTGGTAATTAAATGATGACCCTTAAAATCAATGGTGAAGTTGTCTCTTGGTCAGACATGGAGTCAGAGAACCTCTATGATTCTCTCGTGGAAATTCAAAACTGGTTAATCACTCAAGGTTGGCGCATGATAGGATATCAAACAAATTTCCCAGAGGTCGACCCTAAAACGTTGCCAATCAGCGATATTTCAGAGTTGGAAATTCAAGCTGAACCTCTGAACCATCCTCTCCTAACACACTTGGATATCCTCATATTGTGGTTGGATAGTCTTAGCCGTGGGCTTTCGTCGCGAAACCAAGAGGTAAGACAGCGCTGCTTGGAGGTGGTTGAACAGATCAACCAATCAGTTGATATTCTTACCCAGGTGGGGATTCAACTTCCGAAAAGTTTTTTTCAAAAGGTTTTTATTTATCTCCAACAAGGTTGGGACCAACTGACCGAACTGGCTAATTCCTTCGATCAAATTCAAGCTCAACTTGAACGGATAAAAACCATGATTCTCTATCCTCTTGACAGTTTACGACTAGTCCTGGGTCAAATTCAGCGGATCGTGGAAGCCACTGAAAATCTTCCTTCCATGCTCTATTCGGGGCAAAATCAACAAGCCATGCGGTATCTCATTGATTTTTTGGATCAATATGCCTTACTTGTTTTCGCTCTGTCCCAAATCAAAATTTCAGTAGAAATGAAGAACCTCTTGAATGAGGTCGTTCCCTTTTTTTCGGAGCTCAGTGAGGCCATGCAGCGCATGGACTGGACCTACTTGAGCGATCTTTGGGAGTATGAAATTTTTCCTAGAATGACAAAATTGTTGGAATTAAGTAATTTAGAACTAGGAAAGAAAGAAGATGCGGCTCAAAGGTCTTGATCAGGTTATGAAGAAAAAAGATGTGCATCTTTTTTACCGCAACGATTATACAGCGGTAGCGCATCTGGTTGGTATTGATGGGAGAAGCATTTCAAAAAAAATCGAGTTCAGCATTGAAATGTCTCCCACGGGTAAAAAAGCAGTCAAGGTTGAGTTCATTGAAAAACCCGACTACCCTGTTTTACACCTTATCAAAAGCCTCAAGGACGAGATTCTTGAGCTTGACCGACGGGGCGATCTACTCTGATCCTTGACTTCCAAAATCTTGAAGCGATGAGGGCTTGGGCGAAAGCATGGGCGGCCAGTTTACACCATGGAGGTGTCCTGTGTTTGAGCGGTCCCCTCGGAGCCGGAAAAACCACCCTTGTGTCTTTTTTGGTTGAGGCTTTAGGTTCCAAAGACTTGGTCAGCAGTCCAACCTTTGCCCTCGTGCACGAGTACTCAGGAATGGTACCCATGGTGCATATGGATCTCTATCGCTTGGGTACAGCTGAAGAATTTCTTGAACTAGAAGAAATCTACATCAAACCCGGGGTTGTGGTTTTCATTGAGTGGCCTGAAAAAGCCGCTCAGTATTTGCCGACCCCAACATTTCAGCTTCACCTTTCTTTTCTTTCCCGTGGTCGACGTTTGGAGGTTCGACCTTGATCCTTTTGGCTCTAGACACTACCACTCCCCACCTCCTTTTGGGACTCCTTCAGGAAAATAAAATGAAAAGCCAGGTGATTAAGACCCTTCCCACCCACGGTGAAGTAATTTTCCATCACGTCGTGGAATTTTTATGCGCTAATGAGGTGAGTCTGAATCAACTCAACACGGTGATTGTTTCTGGTGGTCCTGGCTCCTTCACCGGGACTCGGGTGGGATGGGCAAGTGCACTCGGACTGGCTGAGGGATTAGGTATTGGTTGTGTCAGTGTCAGTGGACTCGATGCCTTGGGCTACCTAGACCGTCAATCGCGCCAGCTAGGCTGGGCAATCTTCGATGCGCGCCGGGGGAGATATTATGCGGGCTTGTTTCAAGAGGGAATGCGCCTTGGTGAATTTCGTGATGCCCCATTGGAGGATCTGGTTGCTCAATGTCCCCGTTTCTATGGACCAAACCTGCCAGTTGATTGGCACAAAATCGGTTCCGGAATACTCATCGATGATTGGACCGAGGGGCTTTTAGCCCTCGGTCAGGAAAAGTTTATAAAAAAGCAATTCATCCAACCTGGTGAGGGTCCTATCTACCTTCGACCAAGTGTTTGATTAACGCAGGTTGAAACTTCCTTGTTCGTCAAAGTTCATCGGAAGTGGCCTATCGAGTACTTCGCGGGGAAGTTGTAGTTGGCTCTGACCAGTGATGCGAAAACTTCCACTGCCTTTTTGGAAGGCGTTCCGAATAGTCTCGTTCAAACTCTTCGATGAGAAGGTGTTGGTAACGCGTGTTACAGTCTTGGTACCACTGGTGCTCACCTGAGCGGATTGACCATTAACCAAGGGCACCCCATCCACAATTAGAACAAAGGTTAAAGAGGGAAAAGAGATGGCGGCCTTTGACTCATTTACCAATTCGATATCAAAGCTGACACGGAAGGGCAAATCTAAATCTTCAGGGCGAATAACCGGTTCGGCAGGGCGGCCTGAGAGGATGTTGTTGAGCATACTTACCACCCGTTGGGGAATGGCGGTGCTGTTTGCCCTTCGCAAGGCTTGAGCTACTTCATCTTGGCTAGGCGGATCGACCTTGAAACCTACGATCGAAACCTTGGGCTTGATGGCAGGAACGCGCACACTGAACTGTGCGGTGAAATCGAAGGTGGGTTGCAAACCCGGTATGCGTGGCAGTGGAATGGAAGCGCGAATGTCGGCGTTGGTGTTGAGATAGTCTTTTTCGGCGTAGTTTTGAACTGTGCGAATTAAGGCGTCGTAAGGGAGAACAACCTTAAACGTGTTGGTCTGTTGACCATTGGCGGGGACCTCGAACCGTTCGGTGGTGCGCGCTTCGAATACCTGAGTTCCTTCTACACTGTAGTTCACTCGAATCGATTCCAAGGGGAGCCCGGCCGGATAAGGATTTCGTATCGAAACATCCATGTCAAAGGTGATGTCTCGCAGACTGATAGCTGTCGGAACGAACCGGGTGACGCTTGCCGTTGGCAAGGGGGGAGCCCCTAGGTTAAATTGGGCGTGAAGAAACACCACTGGTAGTACCAGTAATAAAGTACTGGTGAATTTTTTGATCATGATTAACCTCCTTTTCCCAATATATCCATAATTTGGAATTAATACAATCGAGAAATGCTTGAAGGAAGGAGCACCTCATCGGGTTCTTTTGGCCAGCTTTCGAAAGGCTGTGTTGCCCAACCCAAGGCCCAATTATAGTGTTCCATGTAGCCATCTAATTCATGACTCATCAGGGGAAAGTAGCTCCCTTCAGGATTGATTACGATTTTACCACCTGAGGTGTCAAGGAAGAGGTCGTGAGGGCGATGACAATTACCTTGAAAATATCGAAAGGTAAGTGCATTCTGGTATTGAGATAAATGGATGGCCATACAGCGAACATGTTGAACTGAGTTTTTCATTAACTTCCATCCCTCTTCTGTATAAGCTTGGAGCTTTACCTTATCCCAAAACGAAAATTTTCCCAAGGTAAGCTCCCAAGGAGACCATGAGGTGACACGGGCAGATTTTTTGAACACGGGCCATTTAACACTGAGGCTCACGATGAGTTCGGGATGATCGTCAACAAAGAGATAATCAATCACCAAACGTCCTGGTTGTGAAAAATACGATGACTCCAAGATGAGAGATTCTCTGAGACCCCACTCCCTTTCTCCCGAAATGGCAACACTACTGACGCTTACAAAGTAGATTTTCTTTCCCTCTACTTCAATCCAACTTTTTACCTTCCCGATGCCCTGGTTTGGTTTGGTACCCCATTGAAAACCGGCCAAACGGCCTTGTTGAAAATAAAATTTTTTGTTTTCAAAATCCAACACCGATTCCCCTTGCATGCTGGCGTTGAGCGAGCGCTCCGCAACTCCCGGCAAGGAATTGGAATAGTGCTCAGTACTTGGTAGTAAGGGGCGTGTTTTAACAGGTGAAGATTTCAACCCCTTGACCCTTGATTCCGTGGAAGAGCGAAGGTAGCCGATTTCAACCATGTGGCATTTGTAACCTGGTTGGGAGACCCAATCGGCCAAACACAGAAATGAGGAGGGGTGGCAACTTGGTAGTTGAAGCTGGCTCAAGCTAACCCAATTAAAATTTTTGAATTGGTCTGATAACCATTGCCCCCCTTTCCAAAAACAAACAAAAATGAGGGGCTTTTTTTCGCGAAAAAATACTTTATTCAAATCAGTGCTTTGTTTGAGGGGGTCTCGTTGAAAAGAATTAAAGTCTAGTGCGGGGTAATTAAAATAGTTTCCTTTCAAACGGCCTTCTAAAATTATTTGATTCGATGCCTGCCAGACGAGGGTCACAAAATCATTTTTGATTAAGGTAAGGCTTTCTGGCGCAAGAGGTGCTGGAAAATAATTCAAATTCGAGGAATTTTCACAATCAAATCGAATCTCATCGCGAAAGAGAAAAGCGTGCGGCTTCCCCAATTGTCCGAGGGGAAGGTTAATCCAACCTTCAGGTAGGTTGTTGATGTTGCCAATACAGGAGCCCTGGCTGATAAATTTTAATTCGTTAGGAAATTCAATTCGATCGTTAGAAATTAAGAGGAAGTGTGCCTGCTGCTGAAACATGGTGTTATTTTTTCTCTAATTTCTTTAGGTGTCAAGCTCAAGGTTGGTTTTTTGGCATTGTTCAACGAAAAATGTAAAGGTCTTCTAGGTCTTGCCGTTTACTAAACATTTGATTATATTTTTTCCGAAAAGCTCATATAAATACTAAACAAAGGAGAAGATGCCTATGGCAAAACAGTTAATTTTCAATGAGGAAGCGCGACGGAGTCTTCTGAGCGGCGTCGAAAAGCTCTCCAAGGCTGTGATGGTCACCCTTGGACCCAAGGGACGCAACGTTCTTTTGGATAAAAAATACGGTGCGCCCACTGTTACCAAAGACGGGGTGAGCGTCGCCAAGGAAATTGAACTTGAGGATCCCTTCGAGAACATGGGAGCTCAGCTCGTCAAGGAAGTTTCGGTGAAAACCAATGATGTGGCAGGGGATGGTACCACCACGGCGACAGTCTTAGCCTACGCCATTGCCAAAGAAGGGCTTAAGAGCGTGGCAGCTGGCATTGACCCCATGGGAATCAAGAGGGGGATTGATAAGGCGGTTGAACTTGCGGTTGAAAAAATCAAGAAAATCGCTGTTGATGTGAAGAACAAAGAGGAAATTGCCCAGGTTGCAGCCATTTCCGCCAACAATGACATGGAAATCGGTCAAGAGATTGCCGATGCCATGGAAAAGGTAGGCAAAGACGGGGTTATTACCGTTGAAGAGTCTAAAACCATTGAAACGACCACCGACTACGTTGAGGGAATGCAGTTCGACCGTGGTTATCTCAGCCCCTATTTTGCTACCAACCGAGACACCATGACCACCGAGTTAAACGATCCTTTCATCTTAATTTACGAAAAGAAGATCAGCAGCATGAAGGATCTTTTGCCCGTGTTGGAAAAGGTGGTACAAACCGGAAAGCCCCTTTTGATCATCGCCGAAGATGTAGAGGGCGAGGCCTTGGCAACCTTGGTAGTCAACAACCTTCGCGGAACCCTCAGTGTTTGTGCCGTCAAAGCTCCTGGCTTTGGTGACCGCAGAAAGGCCATGCTTGAGGACATCGCGATTTTAACGGGTGGTGAACTCATCAGCGAGGACATTGGTCTCAAACTAGAGAATGTAGAACTCAGCCAGCTAGGACGGGCCAAGAGGGTCAAGGTAGAAAAAGAAAATACCACCATTATCAACGGTGAGGGGAAAGCTCAGGCAATCAAGGAGCGGGTAGCCCAAATTCGCAGCCAAATTGAAGAGACCACTTCGGATTACGACCGCGAAAAGCTTCAGGAGCGTCTTGCCAAATTGGCTGGAGGTGTAGCCGTGATCAACGTGGGTGCGGCCACTGAGGTTGAGCTCAAGGAAAAGAAGCACCGCGTTGAAGATGCTCTACAGGCAACGCGTGCTGCGATTGAAGAGGGAATTGTGCCAGGAGGTGGCGTTGCCCTCATCCAGGTGGCCAAGGAGCTAGAAAAGGCTGATCTATCCAAATTCACCGACGATGAAAAGGTTGGATTCAAAATTGTTCGACGCGCCCTTGAAGAACCTATCCGCCAAATTGCTGAAAATGCAGGTATGGATGGGGCAGTGGTGGCTGAACGCGCCCGAGGTGAGAAGCCGGGGGTTGGTTTTGATGCCGCCAAGATGGAGTGGACGGACATGATTAAGGCGGGAATCATTGACCCCGCTAAGGTCACGCGAACCGCCCTGCAGAACGCTGCGAGCATTAGCGGACTGCTGTTGACAACCGAGTGTGCCATCACCGATATTCCAGAGAAAAAACCTGCTACCCCCCCCGCCGGAGGTGGTATGGGTGGCATGGGTGGCATGGATTATTAAACAATTTGATAAAAGATACCGCCCGCATCGGGCGGTTTTTTTATTGCTACCTGCAAAAGGATGGTTTAAGCTATCACTATGATCACCCTGTCCTTACTTTCGTCAATCATTTTTATCATTACCCTTGTGGTTTTTATGCTAGGTTTGATTCCACTTTGGGTTCTTCTTTTAGGAGTGAGTATTGCCTATGGGACCTTGTTCGTCTTTAATTTAATTGGTTTAAATCAAAAATACCTTTACAATCCTAAAAGTTCCCTACTAACAGGCAAAAAGAAGCTAGTTCGTGAAGAATTAAAAAAGTATCTCCCCAAGCGGTGGGTTAACGAAAAATCATCCGTCGTTATTGATGAGTTTCTTGTTCCCTTATTAAAAAATTCAAACTCCTTGACTGATCAACTCATTTTATTGCAGTTTCAGTGTGATTTTACAAAGTCCTTGGTCCGGGAAACAACCAAGACCATCCACCAAACCTTTCAGGAACTCATCGAAATTATTGAAAAAATCAGGCGCGAAAATCCCTCTTACATCAGTGCTGACAATTACTCAGGCCTTCTCAAGACACTTCAGCACGAGGACATCATCAATCAAATGCTTCAACATGTTGGCCAATTTTTGAGTTTTGAAGAATTTGAAACGGGTTCTTTTGCTGCTTTGTACGACATTTACCGCATCAAAAAGAATAAGCATCAAAAAAAACTTGCGGCTGAGTTTCAGCAACAAGTTTCCAAAGTGCTAACAATCAACAATGAGAAAATTGTGTTAAATGAGTTTCTTAAAGGAGTGGCAAAATGATAGTAATGGGTATAGACGATTCGATCACCATGCGAAAAATTCTCGCCATGTCAATTCAGGATCACTATCAATTCATTGAGGCCGAAAACGGGGAGGATGGGTTAAAAAAGCTTAAGAATTTTCCACCCATTGATTGTTTTATCGTTGATATTAACATGCCCATCCTGAGTGGGATTGATTTTATTAAAGAAGTGAGAAAACTCAGGCAGTACGCTAAAACTCCCATCATTGTCGTGACCACTGAGACCGAGCAAAATTTGGTCGATGAGGGGTTGAAGGCTGGGGCCCAGGCCTGGCTACAAAAACCCTTCGAAAAGGAGGTTTTGTTAAGTAAAATCAAAGAGCTGACGAAGAATTAAATGTGGGAGAAGAAATAAAAGAATTACTAGAGTTCAATCCTCCTGAATGGAACATCAATGACCTGTTGAATGCTGCAGAATCAGGTTTGTCGTGGTTATTTTTGTTAACAATTGAAAATGATGAGCTTCAACTGTCGCGGTTTTCACCTGGTGCCCAGCGTTTTCTTGAACAGGACCTTGACGATTATTGGCATTTTGAGACTTGGAAAAAGTTTTTGGATGAGCAAGAATTTCAACGTGTGAAAGAATTTTTCTTGAGCCTTCCTGATTCTAACCGTTCTTATGAAACTGAAGTCAACTTGAAAACATCAAAAACATTTACATCAATAATGCGTGTTACTGCGCGTAAATCAAAAGAACAGATCATCGGTTCTTTTCAGGATATTACAAATGAAAAACTTGCAGAGGAAGGGTTACAACGTCAGTACCAATTGATGATGAGTATTTTTACGACGGCACCTATACCCATTTTTCTTTGCGACGAAAAATTTTTTGTAGTAGAAACAAATTCAAGTGGCGCTGATTTTTTAGAGACATCATCACCCGCAAAAGCCTTTGGCTTTAATCTTTTAGAAAAGTTTGATAAGCAAGATCAACAAAGGCTTACGACAAGTATCAAAAACACTGAAGTCACAAATCTTGAAATCAAGCTCAAGTTAAAATCACAAAACAAAAATTTCAGAGCCTTTGCTTATTTAAACATCAGTTCCATTCCATACAAAAACAATCAAAGAGCCTTTATCGTTGTTATCACCAATCTTGAACTCATCTCGGCAACTGAGGAAAATGACCGTCGTATTATCGTTGTTGAGCCTCATCTGCAAAGTCGCTTATTATTTGAAAAGTTACTATCCAAAATTAACCTCAAGGCTGACTTTTTTTTGACCGCTGAAAAGTTGCTAGAATCTTACAATCCGGAAAAACCCAGTGTTGTCGTGATTGAAGAAGAACTTTCTGGAATGGGGGCTGTTGACTTAGCAAAAAAACTTCAGGCCTTGCACCAAGAAAAAAGTACCTCAATAAAGCTTTTAATGCTCAAAAACGCGAGCCAAACCCTTGATTTTCCCCAAGATCTCTTCGACGATGTTATCGAAAAACCGGTCACCCTAGCTGCGATTCGTAAGTTTTTTCAACCTATAAACAAAAAAGTGGGAGCCCCCCGACAGGTCTCCCACCCATAAATACCTGGATTAGAATTATTTATGGTGATGGTTGAGAAAAGGGCTCTAGGTTGGCTGCTTTAATAAAACATGCTGGTTCAACGATCTCGTACCAAACTTCATTCTGTTTTTCTAATTTTCTTTTTGCTACAACCTTATCACCTGTGTTGAAAATTTGAATCACTGTTGCCGTTTCGAAAGGCATGTTATAAGCCACCGTGTCATTAAAAATAATTTGGAACTGATTCTCTTTGACGAGGACTTCTTGGTTAAAGTTAGCAAGGGTAATTTGAAGTTCGGTTTGGATTAGTGGAGAGAAAAAGTTGGAATTAAATTCCATCGCATTTTTAAGCAATTCTTCACGAGTTACCTTGTTGGAGGCTCGTGTGGCTAAAAAGTACATAACCATGCTGTTGACGTCCTCAGAGGTGGTCGAAATAGAATCCGCTTTGAGGTAACGGTTCGTAACTAAGACAGAATTCACTGGGTTAGCATAGGCAACTTTTACAAAATTGTTGGCAGCTCCTTCATAGAGTACTGCAAGGAGGTCACCTTTAACTAGATAGCGTGATTCAGGGCTGGCAAGATCGGGTTGAACGTAAAAGGTGCTACGATCAGTGATAACAACAGCCGCTTGGGCGTTAAGAATAATGTAATTTTTATTGGCATAACCTTCTTCCCCTGATTTTAAGCGAATCTGCACATAAGGAGCTTTGCGGTTATTCCACGTTAATTCCCCAGCATCACCAAGGTATTCAACAACATCCATCAGCCGCAGGGCATTACCCCACTTCTTGATTTCTTGTTTTTCGTTATCAACTTCGGTGGCAAAACCTAAATTGTTCAAAATAACAACTCCCGTAATGGAATCCCCCTTGCCAGCATCTTGATCCTCTTGATCGATAACCTGGCTTTCTTGATTCTGTTGACAAGCAGCAAGGCCTAGGACCAAAAAAACGAATAATAAATTTTTTTTCATCGTTTTATCTCCTCATTGGTTATTGTAAGGGAGAGTTAGTATTTAAGCAACACAAAACTCCAACGAATACCGGAAGTGCTGAAGTTATAATTGTTTTGTTGTATTTCGAGCTGCGTTGAGTCTTGACTCCCATTAAAATTTTTCTAGCATCATGTTAGAAATTTGCCTCACTAATAGATTTTGTCCCAATTCCATTATTATGTTTTATCTAGTCTAAATGCATGCGTTATGTTTCATGCTGTTCATCCTTAATAATTTGCATAAGTAAATTCGAAGACTTAAAAATTGACACGGACTCAAGAAAATTGTTGTCGGTTATAATCGTCCTCAATCCGGATTATGTCATCTTCCCCAAAATAATCGCCAATCTGAACTTCGATAATGGAGAGAAGCTCCTCACCGATGTTCTCAAGTCGGTGGATTTCACCGCGTGGAATGAAGGCCCTTCCGCCACGAGTCAGTTCCATTTCGTTTTGTCCGATGATGACGCGTGCCCTTCCTTCCACCACTGTCCAATGTTCCTCTCGGTAACGGTGTTTTTGCAAACTTAAACGTCGGCCGGGAATCACATCGATGCGTTTAACCTTGAAACTTGCGGTGTCCATCAAAACCGTAAACTGACCCCAAGGGCGGGGCACTGTGAGGTGATTTTCTAAAAGAGTAGGGTTTTTTTCACGATATGACTGAACCACCTCTTTGACCTTTTGGCTACTCCCTCGAGCACAAAGCAATAAGGCATCGGGGGTGTCCACTACAATCAAGTTGCTCACATCAACTAGGGCTATGTCTCGTTCCGAACCCACGACCAAGTTGTTCGAAGCTGAAAAGGTCTCGGGTGAGCGGGCACCCAGAAACACATTCCCCAAGGGGTCACGCTTCCCGTGCTCCCAAATACCATCAAAACTTCCCAGATCGCTCCAACCCATGCTGACGGGCACCACTTTGATCAGGCGACTTTTTTCCATCACCGCATAGTCGATGCTGATGCTGGGGATGCGTTCCATCTCCTCTAATGAAGGGGTCAGCCTTTCGTGGGATGGATTTTTGAGGGCATGGCGGGCAAACTCCAGAACCTTGGAAGCGTGTTGTTCCAGCTCGCTCAAAAGAACATCGCCCCGAAAACAGAACATGCCGCTGTTCCAATAGTAGTTGCCGGCCTTGATGTAGCCCTCCGCGGTCACTCGGTCGGGCTTCTCGCGAAAACTCAGCACGTCTTCCCCCTTGGCTTCGATGTAACCAAAGCCAGTTTCAGGATAGTCGGGTTTAATCCCAAAGGTAACCAAAAATCCTTGCTGTGCGAGTTCTTCGGCGCGCTGAACCGCCCGGGCCAAGGCTTCCTCATCGCTAATGACGTGGTCGCTGGGGGTAACGAAAAACACCGTTTCAGGCGGGCAGGCTAGGGCAGCAAGAGCCAAGGCCGGGGCGGTGTTCCGTCCAACAGGCTCTAACAAATAACGCACTTTTTCCACCCCCTCAAGGGCGAGCTGTTGTTCGGCGATGAAGGCAGTATCCAAACTTGAGGCTACAAAAAAGTCACGGCAAAGCTTTTTATTCCGTCGGACGGTACGCTGAAAGAGGCTCTCCTTCCCAAAGAGCTGAAAGTATTGCTTGGGGACGGAACTTCGACTGATAGGCCAAAGGCGGGTTCCTGCCCCGCCACAGAGGATGAGATTCGTCATATTCCTACTATAGCACAAGCTCAGAGAATTTTTCTAATTGGGTCGATGTGCCAGCGCTTAGGCCGAAAGAAAAAATGAAGGTGGATGGCAATAAAATTTGGATTGTTACCCCCCGTCGGATCGGGAACCCGTTCAATGTGGCTCATATTGAAACTAAATAGACCATTTTTGACGGTGATACCGTAGGCATCGGCCAGGGACTTTCCCTCCACGCGTCGAAAGCCATAGCGGGTTTGTAGGGTGAATTCGCCCAGTTCCAAGAACTGAGAATGGGTTTGGGATAGGCGGATGTCGGCAGCCCCATCTAGGCTACTCAGGGGAAAGCCAATTTGGATTTCGATGATTTTGGGTAGAGGAAGAACGGCATCCACTCGGCTGTCTCCCAAACGGAACATTTTTGCAAGGTTTCGTAAATCATCGCCCAGTATCATGATCCGTTTTTGCCTTCTAATGAGGTAGGGGATTCCTTCGTTGAGTAAATCAAAAATGTTCCAACCTTGCTTAACTGCGATGTCCAAAAGCTGTTCGATTTGAACGAGCGTTAAGAGGTGCGGCCCGCTTCCTTGGGGAAGGGTGTCCACCAAAAGTTCAAACACGTTGGTCTGAGTGTAAGCGAATAAGCCCTGGAAAAGCGCAACAAACAAAAAGAATGTTTTCACCTGATGAAACTCCTTAGCAATTACTCTATAATATACCACGATGCCACGAATTCTTTACACCGTGACTGTTCTTGATCCCGGAGCCGTCCCTAACATTCTCTTCGATTTAGCACCTCACCTGAACGAACTTGGTTGGGAAATCGAGATTCTGGCCTTGCAGAAGCCACCGCGTAATCCTGATTCCTTGCAGAGGGCTGCTCAACTTGGCATTACCGTCCACCACTTGGGGGTGGACGCTTGGAATGTGCCTTTAGCGGTACAAAAAATGCGGGATTTTCTGAAATCCCGCTCTTATGACCTCGTTCACAGTCACTTAGGACGGGCCGACCTGGTCACCGCCTGGGCTAAGCCCAAGAGTATGCCACAAGTGAGCACCTTCCACTCGGTTCGCCAAAACTACCACCCCCTTACCTTGTTTGGATATCGGTTGACTGACCATCGGGTAAACGTGCGAACAGGGGTTTCTCAAGCAGTAATCGACAGTTTCTATGCCAATGGATTTCTTAAAAGCAGGCACCAGGTAATTTACAATCCAGTGGACCCCCAGCGACTTGCCTGTTCACTGTCACGGCAACAAGCTCGTGAGCTCTTTGGCGTGGGGGAGGGGCCGGCCTTGGTCCAGGTGGGGCGTCTCATCTCAGTCAAAGCACACCAGCTCACCTTGCGGGCTTTGGCCCTGCTTCGACGTGATTTCCCTAACGCAGTGCTGATTGTGCTAGGCGACGGGCCCCTACGTGCGCAGCTCCAACACTTAGCCAAAAACCTTGGTATTGGCGAGCACGTCCGCTGGGTGGGATTCCAGGCTCCCCCAAAGGCTTATGCGGCCAGTGACTTGGTTGTTTTCCCGTCATTGTGGGAGGGCTTAGGCCTGGTGCCGATCGAGGCCATGCTCCTAAAAATTCCAGTGGTGTGTAGTGACCTGCCCGCCATTCGTGAATTTTTGAATCCTGAAGAAGATGGGCTTGTCTTTCCCCCCGGCCAGCTCGAGTCCTATGTTCAGGCAATTCAACAAGCACTTCATCCCACGTGGAATTTGGCAAAGACCCAGCGCAAAATTTTGGAGCGCTTCAACCCCCGCCGCATTGCACAAGATTATCATAATCTTTACATTAGCCTCGGGGGTATTTTTTGAGGGTTTTCATTACGGGTGCAGCCGGCTTCATTGGTTCCCACGTTTTAGAGGTTTTTGCAAAACACCACGAGGTTTTGGGAATTGATAACTTTGATTCGTTTTACTCGCGAACCCTCAAGCTAGGAAATTTACAGGAGACGGCGCTTCAAGACCGGGTGCGTGAGGGCGATCTCCTGGATACACCGTTCGTGGAACAAATTTTTATTGATTTTCAGCCCGAGTTGGTGATTCATTTAGCGGCTCGAGCGGGAGTACGTCCTAGTATCCAGGAACCAGCCAGCTACATGCGTCACAATGTAGAGGCCACCACTGGTTTGTATTCGCTCTGCCAGCGCTACGGGGTAAATGCTGTGGTCTTGGCCAGCTCAAGCTCGGTCTATGGGAGCCGCAACTCCGTCCCCTTTCGGGAAGATGAGCCAGTGATCTATCCCCAGTCGCCCTATGCGGCCTCCAAGATAGCATGTGAACTTGTGGCGGGCACTTTTGCCCGTTTGTATGGAATCCGTTCTGCGATTTTGAGGTTTTTTACGGTCTATGGCCCGCGCCAACGTCCCGACCTGGCCATTGCCTCATTCACCCAAAAAATTTTCGATGGTCAGCCCATTTCCATTTTTGGGGACGGGTCAACCGAGCGCGATTTCACCTACATTGATGACGTCATTGATGGGGTACAAAAGGCAGCGCAGTGGGTTGTCAATCAACAAAAGGGTCATTATGATACCTTTAATTTGGGAGAAAACAGCCGAATTAGCCTGGCTCACATGATCGAGCTTTTGGAAGCGGCTATTGGAACCCCAGCCAAGCGGGTTTACTTAGAAGCCCAACTCGGAGATGTCCCCAAAACTTGCGCCGATATTTCAAAGGCAAAAAGAATTTTGGGCTACCAGCCTCGGGTCAATTTGGATGAGGGGCTTAAAAAGTACGTCGAATGGTTTCAAAAAAGAAGGGGGGAAACGAAATGAGCTTTCGAAAGGATTTCATCTTTACTTCGGAAAGTGTGGGTGAGGGGCATCCCGATAAAATTTGTGATCAAATTAGTGATGGGGTGTTAGATGCGGCCTTGACCCTCGATCCCAAAAGCCGTGTCGCCTGTGAGGTCTACACCACCACGGGCATGGTGTTGATTGGTGGAGAGATTACCACCGAGGGTTACATCGATTTTCGTAAGGTAGCCATGAAGGTGCTCAAGGATATTGGTTACAACAATCCGGAGTACGGCATCGATTATGACAGCGCCGCCATCTTATCAACCGTGAATGAGCAGAGCCAAGACATTGCCATGGGGGTGAATGAGAGCGAGGGGCACGCCCAAGGTGCGGGAGATCAGGGGATGATGTTCGGTTACGCCCGAAAGGACACCCCTGAGCTCATGCCGGCTCCCATCCAATTTGCTCATCAAATCATGCGTAAGGCAACCGAAGTACGCAAATCCAAGCTCATCCCCTTCCTACGTCCAGACGCTAAGTGCCAGGTGACGGTTGAGTACCGCGGGGGAAGGCCCTTTCACATCAATACTGTGGTACTGAGCCATCAAACCGATGACGTGCCACACGCTGAAATTGAAAAGCGCCTCATTGCCGAGGTGATTTGTCCAGCCTTGCCCTCCAATTTGTTGTCCGACAAGACTCGCTACCTCATCAATCCCACCGGGCGCTTTGTGATTGGGGGGCCCCAGGGCGATGCCGGTCTGACCGGACGCAAGATCATTGTTGATACCTACGGCGGTATGGGACGGCACGGTGGCGGGGCTTTTTCGGGTAAGGACCCTAGCAAGGTTGACCGTAGTGCCGCCTACGCTGCGCGTTGGGTGGCCAAGACCATCGTTGCCGCGGGGTACGCTGAGGAGTGTGAGGTACAAATCGCTTATGCCATTGGTATTGCTGAGCCAGTTTCCCTCTACGTTACCACCTTTGACACTGGCACCGTTGATGAGACAGTACTAGAGAAGGCGGTTCGTGAGGTGTTCGACCTCACCCCGCGTGGTATCATCACCAGCCTCGATTTGTTACGCCCAATTTACCAACAAACGGCCACCTATGGGCACTTCGGTCGGGAACAGTTCCCCTGGGAATCCACACGCATGGTTGATGCTCTTCGCTCCAAGGTTGGCAAATGACCCCTGAATCCCGAATTTGGGTTGCAGGACATCGGGGGCTGGTGGGCAGCGCCTTGGTGCGCGAACTCCAACGGCGCGGTTACACCAACCTCATTCTCAAGACCCACCAAGAGCTTGACCTCACCAATCAAGCTTCCCTTGAAGACTTTTTCCAAACCGAAAAACCCGAGTACGTGTTTTTGGCTGCGGCAAAGGTGGGCGGCATTCACGCCAATTCCACCTACCCAGCAGAGTTCATCTATCAAAATATCATGATTGCGGCAAATGTCATTCATGCGTCGTGGCGGCACGGGGTGAAGAAGCTCTTGAACTTGGGAAGCTCGTGCATCTATCCCAAGCTTGCTCCCCAGCCACTCAAGGAAGAGTATCTTTTGACGGGGCCACTTGAGCCTACCAACGAGGCCTATGCGGTGGCAAAGATCTCTGCCATCAAACTCTGCAAATTCTACCATCAGCAGTACGGTTGCGACTTCATGAGCGCGATGCCCACCAACCTTTATGGCATTGGTGATAACTTCGATTTGCAGAACAGCCACGTGTTACCTGCCCTTATTCGAAAATTCCACGAGGCAAAAGTTCAAAAATCTTCAGTGGTGGAGATTTGGGGAACGGGGACACCCAAGCGCGAATTTTTGTTTAGTGATGACTTAGCTCAAGCCTGTATTTTTTTGATGGAAACCCAAACCGCTCAGACGGTTGGAGAATTCATTAACGTGGGGACGGGTGAGGATTTGACCATCCGCGAGCTGGCACAGTTGGTTTATGACGTTGTTCAGAACATTGATCCAGTTCCAGGTTGGCAGTGTGAATTGGTTTTTAACAGTACCAAGCCCGATGGGACTCCAAGAAAGGTCATGGATGTGGGGCGAATCAACCAACTTGGATGGAAGGCATCTACCCCCTTGGCTTTGGGAATCGAAAAGACTTATCAGTGGTACTTGCAGCAGCTTCAAAGCGGTCAACTACGGCTTTCGTCAGTTTAAGAAGTGGTGTCGGTCAATGACCCCACCCTCTGCCTCGATTTTTGCCTTCTCAACCATGGACTTTAATTCACGCACGTTGCCGCGCCAGGGGTGATTTAGTAAAAAACTCCAAGCGCCTAAGCTAAATTTTAAGTCGGGATAAAGCTGTTTGAGAAGCGCCTCAATGTCCTCTTTCCGTTGACGCAGGGGTGGTATCTTTAGTGTCAAGGTGTTAATTCGAAAGAAAAAATCTTCCCGAAAGAGTTTTTGTTCGATGAGCTCCTCTAAATTCTTGTTGGTTGCGGCAATCAAACGAAACTTAGAGTGCTGAACTTGGTGCGAACCGACGCGGCGGTACTCCCCTGTCTCAAGGCATCGGAGAAGCTTGGTTTGAACCGACAACTCCAGATCACCAATTTCATCCAAAAAAAGCGTTCCCTGATTAACCACCTCTAAAAGCCCCTTCTTATCGACTGCTCCGGTGAAGGCGCCACGCACACAACCCATGAGTTCGGTTTCGGCTAGGTTGGTGGGAATGGAAGCACAATTCACGCTGTGGTAGGGCCCCTTAGAAAAGGAACTTAGCTGGTGCAGAACCTGGGCTACCAGGTCCTTGCCCACACCCGATTCCCCCAAAATCAAAACAGGGCGGTCACTGGGGGCGTAGCGTAAAATCTTGGTTTTGAGCTCTTGAATGGCCTTAGATGTCCCTAAAACTCTATCAACAATGGGATGGTTAATCGGGTTTTGACGATTCGTGAAAACACTGTAGCCCCCTTGAACCCTAGTCAGATTTAGGTAGTGGGCAGGATTTTTTTGGGCACGATGAATCACACTTAGATCATGACGGGAACATATCTTGATAGGGGCAGGTCCCAAGCGTTCAAAAACACGGTTGATCAATACCTTTTGGTCTTCGCTTTCAACCAGATAAAGCTCGGGCGGAGTACTACAGGGTGAATTAGGATGAAAGAGTTCAAAAGTAGAAGAAAGAACACGCATTGCTTCTTCGGTCCACTCTGGGCTTCCCACAGCGCAAACGAGTCGAGGATAATCACTTTTTAACATGGGCAAAATTTAGCTAATTTAATATGAAATGTAAAGATCGAGTTGAGTGAAAATTTTACCCAACATTCGATGTTTTGTTGGAAAAATCAACGTCCATTTCAAAAAAATTTATTCGTTTAATCAATCCTAAATTTGCCAATCTGGGGGAGGGGACTTGAGTTTTTGGTCGATGACATACTCCTGGGGTTTGATGGAAACTACGCTATGCGGTGGCACACTCTTGGTAAGCCACACGTTACCCCCAATCATGGAGTGGTGGCCAATTGTGGTGAGTCCGCCCAGGATGGTGGCATTGGCATAGATGGTGACGTGATCTTCAATGGTAGGGTGGCGTTTTTCACTGGCTAATGATTTTTTCACCGAGAGGGCGCCCAAGGTCACTCCCTGATAGATTTTTACATTTTCGCCAATAACACAGGTTTCGCCTATCACAATCCCAGTACCGTGATCAATAAATAACCGCTTTCCGATCTGGGCCCCCGGGTGAATATCGATCCCAGTTTTGCGGTGGACCCACTCGCTCATCATGCGCGGCAAAAGGGGCACACCAGCAACCCACAGGGGGTGGGCCAAACGGTGGATGGCAATTGCCTCAATACCTGGGTAGCTCAAGATGATTTCTTCAAAACTTTTGGCAGCGGGATCACCTTCCAAGGTTGCTTGGACATCCTCTTGTAAAATACTTCGAATTTGAGGAAGTTGCCTCAAATAATTTAAAACAATGAGATGAGCTTCATTGAGAAACTCGTTTTCAGAGACTGGTGCGGTGGGCTCAGAATTGCAGGCCTTAAACAACAAACACTTTTGAATTTCAAGGGTGAGTAGTTTAACCAGGGTCCAACCGCTTTCTTGAATGGTTTCAAAAAATAGTTCGTTGGCGTCGTGAACTTTTTGGGTAAAACCCGGGAAGAGGAGGAACTCGAGCTGTTGGATGATTTCACTTACCGATTGCTGGGTGGGGAGGTTCACCTGTGACAGGTGGTTGATACTCCCCGTTGCCTGGTAACTCTCAGCTAGGGTTTGAAGGGCTTTTTGGATTTCCTGTTGAAAGGGGATCACGGGTTGTTTCCTTCCTATAACTCAGCTCATTGATTGGATGTTTTCTTTGAAACCAATTTTTTGATGAGACCCTGGTTACGAAGAATGAGCCATATAATCAGAAGCACGACAAGGAGGATGGGCACCCCAAAGATGACCAAATACACCAGGAACACCACGAAACCATAAAAAAACCAAACTATGTTTCGGCCTAATTCTTCGATCGTTTGCTTTACATCAGGCCAGTCGATCGCAACCTCTTCTCTCAAGGGCACGATCACCACGTTTAATTGTGAAAATTCGACATCTCTATCCCAACCCTGCTGGGTGGCAAGCATCGATTCCAGCTCAGAGGTTACCTTGGTCAACGTTTGTTCCACTTCGAGAATTTCTTTAATGGTTTTTGCCTCAGTGAGGTAGCGCCTAATGCGGGTAACCAAGGCTTGATGATTTTCAATTCGGGTTTTAAGGTCGTAATAATCTTGGGTGATGTCGGTCGTTGATAAGGACTTAGATTCGAGTTGGCCTATCGTCTCCAAAAAGGTGATGAAGGAACTGAATTCACTCGCTGGGACCCGTAGATTTAGCTCATGCCAATTTCGATCGTTTTGAGAGGAGGCGACGTATCCCTTCAACTCTTCAAGTTTTTGAACCACCTGTTTGGCAAGACTGTCTGGCTCAGCGTGTTTAAGTCTGATGTTGCCAGACATGATGCGTTTACGGGGGAGGTTAGCGGTTTGTCCTGAATCAAGCTTGGATTCAGAGCCAGGAATAAAAGTAGCCTGTGATTCAGAACGAATCCTTTCTTCACTGGGCGGGAGGGCACGAAAGGAAGCACTATCTTGGGTAACGGAGCCGCAACCCAAAACAATCGCCACGATTAAAACCAAAACTCCAGTCTTCACCATGCGCCTATCTTAGCTTATTTTGCAAACAAATTAAAGGAGGCCTTGTTAAGGCGGAGTAAATGAGGGGCTTTAGGTGGGATGATAGAAATTTCGGTGAATTGAGACCCCACTAAGGTTCAAAATTGTTTCGAGAAAAAAGCAATCGAGTTCTAAGGTCTTTTGGATCCGTTGGAAACTTTGGAAAATGCATTCAAAAATTAGCTTTTTTGCCATGATAGGGTATGAGAGAAACAAAGTTGACCTACACCGCAGAGCCGGTTGATTTACCGCGTGAAAAATTAGCTCAGTTTGGGGCAGAAACCCTGACCGACCAAGAACTGGTTGCCGTGATGTTGGGGAGTGGGTGCACAGGAAGGCCTGTTCAGGAGCTAGCCAAGGACGCTCTTCAAATTGTCGAATCGAACAATTTTTTGAAAAAAGGCTGCCCACATCCCAAAGGCTTGGGCAAGGCTAAGTTGAGCTTACTTTTGGCGGCAAAGGAGCTTTTTCGCCGGCGATATTCACCCCGTCACTACAAAGTAACGGGTCCACAGCATGTTTTTGACCTTTTGAGATTTCATGCGGGAAAGGAGCAAGAACACTTTTGGGTTATCACCCTGAATGGGGCAAACGAGGTCATCAACATCCACACGGTGAGCATCGGTTTAGTGAATCGAACCATGGTACATCCGCGAGAAGTTTTCCGACGCGGTATTGCGGACAATGCGTGCAGCCTCGTCTTGGCACACAATCACCCGTCGGGTAATGTGCAACCTAGTACGGAAGACCTGGAGGTCACCAAACGCCTCGTGGAGGCAGGCACCATCCTGGGTATTCCGGTTTTGGATCACCTCATCATCTCAGCTGAGGCTTATTTGAGTCTTCAGCAAGAGGGAGGGATGACGAAGCAAAACTGAGTTGACTTATACCGTGGAATCGTCCTGCGCCGGAACGGCGTAGATGAGGGGTAGGGAGATAAAAGTCACCAGCATTTTAACCAGGATGTTGGCAAGGATGATGCCTTGAACCACACCCCAATCCAAATCAAAGGCAAAGGCGCCTAAGCTAAAAATGATACTGTCGAGCGGTACACTCACCGAGTTTGAAACCAAGACCCTGAGCCATTGAAGGCGCTCACCCTGGTGTCGAACCCAATAACTATAAACTTCTCCATCGATGAGTTCGCTGATGACTTCAGCCACGATGCTCGCAAACACGATGCGCCAGACTGGCGATAAGAGCGCACCAAAACCCTCTTGCGGACCAACCACTGGGTCGGGCGGTAGGACCCCTACCAGCCAGAACAGGAGGGCCATGAACAAATTCAGCACAGCCGCAACGAAAATGACGTGGCGCGCCGCAGACTTTCCGCCGTTTTTATGAACGAGGTCGCGCAAGGTGAAGGTGATAGGATAGATCAAGGTGCCTCCATCGAGGGAAAGCCCCCCGATGGACAAAATTCTTAAGCTAGTGATATCCGCAAGAATCTGGGTGCCAACGTACAGGCCGCTCACCCAAATCAGCGCTGAAAAATTTTTTTTCATAGGGCTTTTTAACCCAAAAAACTCAGTTCTTCAAGTCAAGTCGGCGCCGTTCGTTTTTAATCAAACGACTGAAGGCAGCACCCACTGAGCTTCGTGGAACTCCTAAGCATTTTGCGATGATGCCAAAACTTGGGATCAACGATATTCGCGCTGAATTAGCCTTGTACGTTTCAATTTTTGCGAGGTAGTGTTGTTCCAGAATTTTAAGGCGGTTCTTCAATTCGGGTTGGACGCAGTCCTGAATTTTTTTTCGGATGAGATAGAGGCGCTGTAAGCAGCGTGTTCTTAGGTTGGAAATTGCCTCCTTTCGGCTTGCCTTGTTTTTCAATTGTTGTCGGATACTCTCAATTTGGTTAAAGAGGCGGTCTGGGTCCATTTGAATGAGTTCGGCACATTTGGCGATTTGATGGTCTTCGAGGTACCACGCTGCTCTTAGAACCAGAAGATGTAACCGTTTTCGATTCTGGGGGCGCTTGAGTTCTGAACTAAAACTCAGCATCACGCCCGCCTCTTCCACCGGAGGGTGCTCAGCAAAGTTCCATTCCTCGTCTTGATCCTCGTAGGGGACGTAGTTCAGTCCCACTGAGGCATACATTGCTTTTTTTCGAATTTTGAAACGAATCAGGTTTCGTTTGACACAGGCGAGCAAGTAACTCAAAAAGCTGGTTCCCGTGTACACAAAATTTTTAATTAACTTGGGTAGCTGTGAGTAGAAGATGACGAAGAAATCGCTGGCATCTTCCTTACTAAGGTGCCACCATTCCTCCAACTTTTTGTAAATCAGATGTCCAAGATCCTTGGTTAACCCTTCAAGGCTCACCACCCCGGTGTTCGCGTCAAGCACGCGTTTTGTCATTTCATCAATCACTTTTTTCCTCCTTACCCTAAAAGCAACAAGAATGCCAAGGCAAGGGAGGAAGAAAACCAAGGACAAATTAACAAAATCAAAAAAAACATCCACTCCGACTGACCTAGGGTGGATGGGAAGTTTAGAAATTTCGATTTGAAGCGCTGTTGGCTTCACCAAGAATCGAAATTAACCCTCTGCAAACATCTGACGGATGATGGCTTCTTTTCGTTGGGCGATGACGTTTCGTTTGAGCTTAAGGGTTGCCGTCATTTCAACGAGGGGTTCAAAGGGATTTTCCAATAAGGCGAAGCGGGTAATTCGTTCGAAGGCTTTGAAGCCGGTGTTGGCATTCACCATGTTTTGGATGAGGGTGTTGAAATAGTCACGGATGAGGTCGTTTTGAAGGAGTTCTTCTTTTTCGTAGTAGCTGATCCGTCGTTCCTTGGCAACGCGTTCCACCACATCCCAGTTGGGGACAATCAAGGCCCCCAAGGTTTTCTGGTCTTGGCCTACCACCATCACCTGTTCGATGGCCTCAGATTGTAGAAGTACCTGTTCGATGGGCTCTGGTTCGATATTTTCTCCACCGCGCAGCACGATGGTGTCTTTGGCTCGTCCCACGATGCGAATTTCGCGATGGATGGTACCGATCACCAGGTCTCCGGTGTTCAACCAGCCATCCTTGAGCACTTCGGCCGTTTTTTGCGGATTTTTGTAATAACCCAGCATGACCTGGGGACTTTTAACCAAAAGAACCCCCTTCTCACCGTGTTTAACCTCACGCCCATCCTCGGTCACGATTTTGTAATCGATGCCATCCAAGAGCGGACCAACCGTTCGGGGAACGGGGCGGTACTGCATCCGACAACACAACACGGGACCTGTTTCGGTGAGGCCGTAGCCCTCCAGAACATTGATTCCCACAGCGCGGAAAAAGTGGTCGACGTGGGAGGGTAGGGCACCTCCCCCGCTGATTCCCGCTCGGAAGCGCTTGCCCAAGAGCTTTTTGAGTTTATTGAACACCAAAAGGTTGCCTAAAAGATTCAAGGGGGTGATCAAGATGAGTGGAAAAAAGCTAAAAATTCGATCCCATGGAAAACTGGGAATGTGATATTGGGGAACCCGTCCCTCAAACAGCATCAGAAGGTCGGCATGAACCTTGCCAACACCTAAAAAGAAATGGAACAACGCTTGTTGCACAGGGCTTTTGGTTTTTACATTTCGCATCACCGCACTTAGGACCCCTTCCCAGATTCGAGGTACGGAGGGAAAATAGGTTGGATTGACCATGGCCATGTCCTCAATGAGAATTTTTCCCTGAGGTTTTGAGTAGGCAACGCTTCCTCCATGACAAAGGATGATGTATTCCACCGCGCGTTCAAAGCTGTGCCAGATGGGTAGAACACTGAGCATAACGTCGGTGTGTTTAATGTCTAAAATGGGTTTGATTTTCTGGATTTGGAAGATGAAGCTACGATGGGCAAGCATGACCCCCTTGGGTTCGCCCGTGGTTCCAGATGTGTAGATAATGGTGGCTAGATCGTCTTCCTTACCCTTGGCCAATTCTTCTTCAAATAGTTGGGTATTTTGGGGGTAGCTTTTTTTTCCAATTTCGTTCAGCTGGGCCCACGAGTACATCTTGGTTTTTCCTACCTTTTCGGTTGGGGGTTCACCTTGGAAAAGTACGCAAAAGTCCAGTTGTGGGTTCTCCCCTTGTCCGTTTGCGATTTTTTCCCACTGGTTACAGTCCTCACAGAAAACACCTACCGACTCGGAGTGATTTAAAATGTAGCGAATTTCTTGGGAGGTAGAATCCGCTCCCCGCGGAACGTCGACAGCCCCCAACGCCAGAAGTGCGACGTCGGTTACCAACCACTGGGCACGGTTGTCTGCGATGATGCCCACCTTGTCACCGCGTTTTACTCCCAGCTCGTGCAAGGCACAACCAATCTCAGCCACCTGCTGCATCCACTGATTCCAACTAACTTGGTGGAATTCCTTACCCCCATTTTTGGTGAATTGGATGGGAGCATCGCCGCGCTTTTTTCCCATTTCAAAAAGAAGTTGCGGTACTGTCATTTCACACGTCTCCAACAATACACATCCATTCCGCCTCGGCTGCTAGCTCTTCCCCTACGTAGGCCTTGCCTGCCTGCATGAGCATCCTTGAACTGAGGCGTCGATTGGTGACCTCGATCCTAACCTGATCCCCGGGCTTGACTTGTTTCCTAAATTTTGCCTTTTCCACTGTTGCTAAAAAGAAAATTTTATTTTCCAGGATTCCTAATTTAGCCACTCCCGCCCCACCAACCTGCGCCATGGTTTCTATGAGGATCACACCGGGAACCACGGGATAGCCCGGAAAATGACCAGGAAAAAAGAAATCATCTTCTGAAAACGTTCGAACTCCAACAATTTTTTCTTCGGTTGCCTCTCGAATGTCATCAACGAAGAGAAAAGGTTTTCTGTGGGGTAAAAGTTTTTCAATCTCCATTCAAGTTCTCCTTTTGAATTTGATATAAATTTATCCTATACTCGAAAAGTGAATTTGTGTAGTTTTTTTTCACCGTTGACACCGTTTTAGGTTCATGTTAGCCTAAAAATGTCATCTTGTGGGAAGCGTAAGGAGACTTCATGGATAAGAAAGATGTTCTTGAAATTCTGGAAAAGTTTAATCAAAGTGGGTTGGCGGAAATTCGTTTTCGCCAAGGCGATGATGAGCTTATTTTAAAGCGCTGGGCTAGTCAAACAGGTGTCCCCGCGGCTCCTATGGCTCCGATTGCCTCCCATGTGGTTGTTCCTGAGCACAATGCAGCTCCCATTGCCACACCATCAACTCAATCAAAACCAGAAAGCGCTCCAATAGCAAGCTCCAATGTGAGCATTATTACAGCTCCCATAGTGGGAACCTTTTACCGCGCTGCCGCTCCCGATGCACCGGCTTTTGTCGAAGAGGGTCAGGAGGTAAAAAAGGGGCAGGTGTTGTGTATTCTTGAAGCCATGAAGAACATGAACCAGTTGGAAGCAGAATTTGACTGTATCATTCAAAAAATTTTGGTGACGAATGGAACCCTTGTCGAATATGGAGCAGCCTTATTTGAGGTAATCAAGAAATGATTAAGACCCTCCTGATTGCCAACCGGGGGGAGATTGCGGTTCGCATCATCAGGGCCTGCAAAGAATTAGGCATCAAGACCGTTGCTGTCTATTCTGAGGCTGACCGCGAATCCTTACATGTCAAAATGGCTGACCGATCAATTTGTATTGGCCCCCCTCCTTCCAAACAAAGTTACTTAAACATGAACAACATTGTTACGGCAGCGCTTTGGAGTCAAGCTGACGCCGTTCATCCAGGCGTGGGTTTTTTGGCTGAGAACTCAGAATTTGCCCGCAAAGTTCAGCAAGCAGGCCTCATTTGGGTAGGTCCCAACCCCGATACCATCGACCTCTTGGGTGACAAGGTGCAGGCCAAAAATTCAGCCAAAAAGTACGGGGTGCCGTGCATTCCTGGGATTGAGGGCTCAGTTTCCGATCTGAACATGGCTAAAAAAGCCGCCGAGGAAATTGGTTACCCGGTCATTATCAAGGCGGCAGCCGGTGGCGGTGGAAAGGGGATGCGCGTGGTCAAGGATCCCAAGGACCTTGAAGGCAACCTCAAAATTGCAGCTGCCGAGGCAGAAGCCGCCTTTGGTGATGGTACGGTTTACTTGGAAAAATACATCATCGATGGGGCCCACGTTGAAATGCAAATGCTAGGTGATCAGTTTGGCAATGTCATCCATCTGGGTGAGCGCGACTGTTCGGTGCAGCGGAATCACCAAAAGCTCATTGAGGAAAGTCCCTCCCCCTTGGTCACCCCCGAGATTCGTCAAAAAATGGGCGAAGATGCAGTGCGCTTGTTCCAGGGGCTCAATTATAGTGGGGCAGGAACCATTGAATTTTTGTTTAAGGATGGCAAGTACTACTTCATGGAGGTTAACGCTCGTATTCAAGTGGAACATCCGGTTACCGAGACGGTGACTGGGGTGGATTTGGTTCGGCAGCAGATCTTGGTTGCAAGTGGCGAAAAACTGCAATACACTCAAGAGGACATTACCTTTAATCGTTACTCTATGGAGGTTCGTATTAACGCCACTGCACCGGGCCGTGTCAAGGAATTCCGAGTCCCCAGTGGGTTCTTGGTTCGCGTCGATAGCTTCCTGTATGCGGGCTACCAGGTCCCCCCCCACTACGATTCGATGGTCGCCAAGGTCATCATCGGGGCAAGAAATCGCCAAGATGGAATTCAAAAAATGTTAGCCGTTCTCGACGAATTTTATTTGGATGGTGTTCCTACCAACAAGGAGGAGCAAATGAAGATCATCAACAGCACCACGTTCCGACGTGGTGGATTTGGAACAGGCGCTCTAGAGAAAATCATGAAGGAGATAAGCTAATGGGGCTTCTTGATTCAATCAAGGCTGCCATGGGGCTCGTTCAAAAACAGGACATTGAAGTCTCCATTGCCGCTTCAAAAAAAGATGACCGCGCCGAAGTTCTCCAAAAACACCAATGCCCAAGTTGCCACATTCACCTGGATGATGGGGTGTTAGAACAAAACTTCTTTGTTTGTCCGAATTGTGGTTATCACTTTCGGATCACTGTTCAAGAACGCATCAAATATCTCATCGATGTAGGAACCTTCCAAGAGACCGCATCGCAGGTTTACAGTGTCAACCCAATTGGTTTTCCCGGTTATGAAGCCAAAATTCTCGAAGCGCGTACCAGTTCAGGCCTAAATGAGGCTGTCGTCACAGGCCTGGGAGAGGTAAGGGGGCGTAAGGCGGTGTTTGCCTTCATGTCTTTTAAGTTCATGGGGGGAAGCATGGGAAGCGTGGTAGGAGAAAAAATTGCCCGTGCTATTCTTTTGGGAGCTGAACGCGGTTTGCCCGTTGTCTTGTTTGCCACCTCGGGGGGAGCGCGCATGCAAGAGGGAATTTTTTCCCTAATGCAGATGGCAAAGACCTCGGCCGCCATTGCCCAACTCGAGGTAGCAGGACAAGCCCTCATCGTTGTGCTCACGGACCCAACCTACGGGGGAGTGACCGCAAGTTTTGCTTCCTTGGGAGATGTCATCCTTGCTGAGCCTCACGCCATGATTGGTTTTGCTGGTCCGCGAGTGATTGAGGGTACCATACGCCAAAAATTGCCAGAAGGGTTTCAACGTTCCGAATTCCTGCTTGAAAAAGGTTTTGTTGATGCCATTGTGAACCGCAAAGAGTTGCCAGAAAAACTTGCCTTTATCATCGATGCTCATCAAGGACGGGTCAAGCCATGAAACAGGATGAAATAGAGCGCAAAATCGAAGAGCTAAAAAGGATCGCCCAACAACGTAGTGTTGACATTTCCCAAGATTTAAGCCGATTGCAAGAAAAGCTTACAACAGGACAAAACAGTCCCGCAGAGGCGTGGCGGAAGGTGGAACTAGCGCGCAATTCCGAGCGCCCCACCACCCTTGACTTAGTAGACCGGATGAGCGATGGCGAATTTTTAGAGTTTCATGGAGACCGCTGTTTTGGTGAGGACCAGGCGATTGTCGGTGGAATTGCACGTATTGGCGGCCGTATGGTGACTTTCATTGGTCATCAAAAAGGTCGCACCATGAAGGAGAATATTCGCCGTAATTACGGAATGGGGCACCCCGAGGGGTATCGTAAGGCACTTCGCTTGGCTCAACAAGCAGAAAAATTTCATCGTCCGATCATCACCTTCATTGATACTGCTGGTGCCTACCCCGGGCTGGGCTCGGAAGAGCGAAGCGTAGGGGAAGCCATTGCACGAAATCTAAAGGTATTTTCCACTTTGAAAGTACCTATTATTTGCTTTATCATTGGTGAGGGCGGATCAGGAGGAGCCCTGGGAATTGGGGTGGGCAACGAGGTTTACATGCTTGAGAACACGGTCTATTCGGTGATTTCACCCGAGGGCTGTGCTTCCATTTTGCTACGCGATGCCTCCCGAGCCCAAGAAGCCGCTGCCCTTCTCAAAATGACCGCCGTCGATCTTTTACAATTTGGAATTATTGACGGTATTCTCTCGGAGCCACTTGGGGGAGCTCAAATGGACTATGCCGCCACCGCGGCTGTCATTCAGCAGCAAATTCAAGAAAGCTTAAGCCGTCTCATGAGCAAGAGTCCTGACCAACTCATTCGTGAGAGGGTCAATAAAATCATGAGTATGGGGCGGTTTGTTGATGAAGCGGCACCCAAACAAGGATTTCTTCAACGGTTGTTTTCCATAAAGTAAAACTAGAGGAAAAAACTTCTACTTCCGATAATTTAGGAAGGAGTTTCTAAAATGAGTGTGCTCATCACCATCGGCATCATCGTTGTTTTCGTAGCAGCCATCCTCCTTTATTTTCAACTCAACGGTGGGTTGGGCTTTCCATGGCTCGCTTTTTATGCCAAGGGTAAGGAGTCAGGATTTACTTTTGGAGAAATAAGCTTGTTGCGCAAGGCCGCCGTTGACACTCGCCTAGATAACCCTACCTCGCTCTTTTGGAGTGTGCGCCAACTTGATAAAACCATTAAAAATTACATTCTTAAGATTCGGGCTGAAGGCAAGGAGGATGACCCGAGGGTGGTGCGCTTCATCTCGAGCCTCTATGATTTTCGAAAGCGAATTGAGTTCAATTCTCCAAAGTACAAGGCAGGCATCAAGTCCACCCGCGAAATTGTGGTATCGCAAAAAGTTCGTATCAACTTACCCGGTTCAGGGGCAACCTACGTCTCAAGTGTGGTGGAGCCCGGCAGAAAGTATCTTGCATTGAGCTACCCACAGGGGCCTGCCTTGCCTCCAGGATTCAGTTGGAAGGGTCAAAAAATAAATGTTTATTTTTGGCGGGCTGAGGATGCGGGTTATTTTTTTGAATCAAAGGTCATCGATGACTATCTTGACCGGCGGTACCCCATCATTCACGTGGCGCATTCTGACAATGTCGTACGAAGCCAAAAGCGTCGTTCAATCCGTTGTGAGGTGAACATCGGAGCTAATCTTTATAATCTTGCAAGCATCGATTCAGCAAATGAGAATTTAGAGCGCACCCCTGGGCTTAGGGCAAGGATGGTTGACATCAGTGAGGATGGCTGTGCCATTTTGATTGGGGGTAAGGCCAAGGTGGGGTTGCCACTCAAAATTCAATTCACCTTGACCGATCATCCACTGGTGATGTGCGGCTTGATCAAGGGCATTACCTATGACCAAAGCAAAAACCGATCCTTACTTCATATTCAGGCCGTTCCTCCTTCTCCTAAAATTAGAAATAAAATCCTTAGCTACGTTTACAACATCTTTGAAGAGCGTAAAGAAATCAAAAAGCGTATTTCTTACTCTTAAACCCTAGACAAAACACCCAAAAGTTTCCCTTAAAGAGTGATGGTCCTACTTCATACTCTCTTAGCTCGGCCCTTTATCCTCATCCTCTTGGGTTTTTGGGCGACCTTGGCCTTTCATGAACATCGATTGATCATGGTGGGCATTTGCCTTGTTGTGACCTTCGGTATGCTTGTTGTTCAACTTAGAAAGCATTTTATAGCTATTCAAACCTTTGCGCTTCTGATGGGTGCCTGCCTAGGGCTCTTACTTGTTGCGTTCGAAGCACCCAGCCCTAACTTAGGTGGGGTTACTGCCATTCGTGGTTGGATTACTAGCGACCCCAAACTTGTCAGAAGCGGTTGGCCAACTGTGGAGGTGCACTTCATCAGTATTGAGAGCGGTGGTAAGCCTCTTTCACAACAGGGAAAGGTACGGGTACTTCTAAAAGGGATGGATTTGGATGAGGTTCCTGCGGTGGGTTCCGCTATCATGGTGCGGGGGAGCTACCATCCCGATTCAGGACTCTTTTTTTCTGAAAACAAAAAGTTAGCTCTTCTTCGCGAGGGGCCTGAATGGCAACAACAACGTCAAAAGCTTTTCGCGATCATTCGAAAAACCTTTTCAACGCTTCGGGGACAGGCGGGCCCACTGGCGATTGCCCTGTTGTTAGGACAAGGCGATGAGTTGACCCAAGAAGAGAAGCAACTTTTTCGGGAAGCGGGTGCTTCCCCACTGTTAGCCCTTTCTGGTCTACATCTAGGAATTTTAGCAGGTTTGCTGTCATTTTTGGTGAAGAATTCTTTTCACCGAGTGCTTGCTCAATTTCTCGTTGCCCTTGCGCTAATTCTCTTCGTGATGCTGGTAGGTCCCTTGCCAAGCTTGATGCGCGCCTTGGTTTTTTGGGTAGCGATTCACGTCACCTCGTGGCTTTGCTGGGAGGTTGATCCCCTCGAAGTCAATTCAATGGGAGCCTTTTTCCTTTTGTTAGTTTTTCCCGACTGGGTTTTCAATCCTTCCTTCATTCTCAGCCTGAGCGCCATGATCGGTATTTTATTATTGTCAAACGATTACCAGGACTACTTGCGGTTAGCTCTGGGAAAAAGGACTTCACAATTGTTGTCTGTGGGAATGGCTGCTAGCGCTGGGACTGGCCCAGCGAGTTTGGTCTTATTTGATTCGTTCTACCCTCAGGCTGTGCTTTCAAATTTGGTTGGAATACTCCCCTTGGTGGTCTTTTTGTATGGGGAGCTGGTATACTTGCTCTTGAGTTTATTCCCTGTTTTAGCCCCCCTTCAAGGGCTGGTTGGTTTGGGCTTAGAATTGGTGGCTCAGCTCTTGTTTTGGCTCATGGGGATTTTTTCAGTGATGGGAAGGGGGCAAGGGTTTATGGGCTGGGGTCTTTGGTTTATCACTCTAGCCCCAGCCCTTCATTTAGTGTATAGATACTGGCGATATGGATACCTTTTACAATTCCCCCGCCCAGATTCAGCGCTTTTTACAAGAACGCGAGTTGGCTCCTCGTAAGCGGTGGGGGCAAAATTTTCTGATCTCCCCGGAAATTCGTTTGCGACTGATAAAAGCCCTTGAAGCGCCCCAAAACAGCCTGGTTTGGGAAATTGGGCCCGGGCTTGGTGCGATGACAAAATTACTCATCGAGGCAGGTTATCGGTTGGTAGTGTTTGAAATTGATCCGGCCTATTGTCAGATTTTGAATGAAACTTTTTCAGGGGCTCATTTCCGATTGGTGGAAGGCGATGTGCTCAAGAAGTGGTCGGAGGAGGCCCAGCGGGGTGTTGGCTACATCCTTGGGAACTTGCCTTACAACCTTGCCGGAACCCTTTTGGGCGTTTGGGCTGAGCAGGGGTTGCCTTTTATTCATGGGGTATTTTTGATCCAAAAAGAGCTTGCAGATCGGATGAGCGCCCAACCACGAACTAAGAACTACTCGAGCTTTAGCGTGCTCAGTCAAAGCATCTATCAAATCGAAACTTTATTTTCGATAAGCCCCCAGCACTTTTTTCCTAAACCCGAGGTGATGAGCACGGCTGTTCGACTCAAGCCATATCGCCCCCAACTCAGCGAGCCCATAAAGTATGCCCAATTTTTGAAACTTTGCTTTACGAGTCGCCGCAAAACCCTGAAAAACAACTTGGAACAGGCAGCCCGATTTGGTTTCAACCCAGAGGGGATCAAGGAGTATTTTTCGGAGCACCAGATTCCCCTTAGCCTTCGTGCGGAGGAGTTGGAGGTTTCAACCTATCTTGAATTGTGGAACCATCCAGCACGTCGAGCACGCTTTACCTGAATTGTCTCAAAGAAGAGAATACTCCTTGAGTACGGCGATCAGTTGATCCTTCTTAGCTTGGTCTAGGGGACAAAGCGGTAATCGAAATTTTTCTTGAAATTTTCCTTGAATGGCCAGGGCGGTTTTTACGGGTAGGGGATTAACGTCAATGAAGATGGTCTTCATCAATTTAAGGTACTTAAAATGTAAGTGTCGTGCCTCAGTGAAATTGTTCGCTTTAACCGCCTTGTACATGTTGACCATCACCTCGGGAATAAGGTGGCTTACCACGCTGATAACGCCGTTGCCTCCCAAGGCCAAAAGCGGGTAGGTAAGGTTGTCATCGCCGCTGAGTACTGAGAAGTTATCTCCGCGTCTGGCTAAAACATCCATCATTTGAGGAAGATCACCGCTTGCTTCTTTGACACCAACACAGAGGGGATGTTTTGCCAATCGCATGAGGGTGTCGGTTTCAAGGTTGCGACCAGTTCTTCCGGCAATGTTGTAGACAATGATGGGAAGCTGCACCTCGTCCATGATGGTCATGAAGTGCTGATAGAGACCTTCTTGGTTGGGTTTGTTGTAGTAGGGAACCACTTGCAAAGATGCAACGGCGCCCGCCTCCTTGGCGCGTCGAGTGAGCATGATGGCTTCTTCAGTGGAGTTGGAGCCCGTTCCCGCAACCACTGGGACACGACCTCGGGCAACTCTGACGGTGGCTTCAATAACCCTAGTGTGTTCGTCGTAGTCCAAAGTGGGGCTTTCACCCGTGGTCCCCATGGGCACAAGCCCATGGATGCCACGTTGGATTTGCTCCTCAACCAGGGTTTCAAAGGCACCAAAGTCTACACTCCCATCCTTGTTAAAGGGGGTCACCAAGGCAGTCATCACGCCTTCAATCATTTTTCACTCCTTACCTGAGAAATACTGATCGTGGATGAAGTCTTCAACGCTAAAAAAGCCTTTTTTCCCTAAAAGCCATTCGGCACCTAGAACGGCGCCCGTCGCAAAGCCCTGTCGTCCCCGAGCGTGGTGACGGATGCTGATTTGGTCTTGAGGACTGTCAACAATTACCTCGTGGAGGCCGAACTCTGACCCAAGGCGAATACTAGCCACGTGCAGGGTATCGGGTGCAATGATGCCCTCTGAAGCCGTGGTGAGGAACTTGGTTTTTCTCGGAAGGTTTTCAACAATTTTTTTGGCCGCAGTTAGGGCGGTGCCTGAAGGGCTGTCTGCCTTTTTGTTGTGATGACATTCCCAAACACCAATGTCGTATTCGGGGAGGTTATTGATGAGTTGAGCTACCTTTCCCACAAGGTAAAAGAACAGGTGGGCACCGATGCTATAATTATTCCCCCACAGAAGAGCCCCATTGGTGTCTTGACAGAGACGTTGGGCTTCATCGCGGTGAGCGTCCCAACCCGTGGTGCCAATCACAGCGGCAATGCCTGATTTTAAGTACAATTGAATGTTGTTCCAGACGCTGGAAGGGTGACTGAAATCGATCACCACATCCCCCAGGCTAAAAATTTCTGGGGTGAGGTCTTTCACATCGGCTACTTCGTTGGGGTCAATTCGGACAGCGACCTGGTGGCCACGGCTCAGAAGAACCTTTTCGATCTCTTTGCCCATTCGGCCATAACCTGTAATCAGAACACGCATGGTCAAACAGCTTGGCAAAGAATGACAGCCGAGGTGGTTACGATGTCGTCAACCGAGCAACCTCGGCTTAGGTCGCTGACAGGCTTGGCAAAACCCTGAAGGAAGGGACCGTAGGCATCTACCCCACCCAGGCGCTGAACCAGCTTATACCCAATGTTTCCAGCGTTTAGGTCGGGAAAAATGAGGGTGTTGGCGCGCCCAGCCACGGGGCTATCGGGTGCCTTTTTCTGCCCAACCGAGGGAACCAGGGCGGCATCGGCTTGAAGTTCTCCATCAATCATCAGGTTGGGTTCCTTTTGCTTGACAATGGCGAGTGCTTCTTTAATGAGGTCAACGCTGGGATGGTTTGCACTACCCCTAGTGGAGAAGCTCAACAGGGCTACCACGGGCTCAGTTTGAAGGTAGATGCGGCAGCTTTGCGCTGCAGCCAAGGCAATTTCGGCCAACTGTTGGGCGTTGGGCGCTGGTATGACGGCACAATCGGCGAAAATCATGAGCCCGTCCTTGCCCCACTGAGGGTTGGGGTGGCTCATCACAAAACAACTGGAGGCGTATTTAATTCCTGGCGATGTACCGATGATTGCGATCGATGCGCGAAGGACATTCGCTGTGGAGTTTTCCGCTCCTGCCACCATGGCGTCGGCCTGGTTTTGACGCACCATCATCGCCCCCCACCACAAGGGATCAAGAATCTGCTCGTGGGCCTGCTCCAAGCTCATCCCCTTGGCTTGGCGAAGCTGGAAAAGTTCCTGGGCAAAGGCTTCCTTGTTAGGGGAATTCGTTGGGTCAACAACGTTAATCCCATCAAGGGAGACCCTGAGTTCTTGCGCTTTTTGATTGATGGCAAGCGGGGAGCCAATCAAGGTGACTTGGCTTGCAATTTTTTCATCGACGATTTTTCGTGCAGCTTGGATGGTTCGGGGTTCTGAGCCCTCGGGTAAGACCAATTTTTTGGGGTTTTCCCGGGCACGTAATTTCATAACTTCGGCAAAGGTCATTGTGCCTCCTCACTTGCACCTGATTATATCAGAATTTGAATGTTAAGAAAACATCAGTTCGGTGAAAATTCCGATAAAACCCCAAGAAAACGGAAAAGCTCAAACCCCTTGCTGTCTAAAGTTGAGATAGAAAGTTAAAAAAGGATTTTAATTTCATTGTCCCTAACAAAACCAAAAAAGGCTTGAGTGCGTTGAAAGTTGAACTTAGGCGCTCTTGGGTTAGGGCGATGACCCTAACCCAAGGATTAAAGCGGTTATTCGAGTGTTAAATTTAGCCCAACTCCATAAACTGTTTGATTATCCTTCGGTAAACCGAGGGCATGGGGGTTTGCTCTAGGCCTTGAACGTTAAACCACTGTCCCTCACCAAGCTCAGGTGGGGACTCCGAAACCCAAGCCACCCACGACACAAGGGTGTATCGATGATTGGTAACCGAATGGGAAAAGCTCCCTACAAATTCAATTCGTTCAAAATTCGGGTTTTCCCACCAGCCCATGGCTCCAAACGGGGGAAGATACTGATTGTTGAATCGACGAGTTTTCGATTTGACCAGGAACAAGGCAGGGGGGTGTCTCCGCATCAAAAACATGGGGTAAAGGGTTTCTCGAATCAACGTGGGCTTGGCCAGGGGCTGGGGAACCTCGTTCTGACGCCCTTGGTGATAGGCCAGGCAGACCGGTTTTAAGGGGCAGGTCGCGCATCGGGGGTTTTTGACCCAGCAAAGCACCTGCCCCAGCCGCATCAGGGCTGCATTCAATTGGCCACTCGGGAGGCTGCTTGAAAACAGCCGAGTAAATCGATCCTCCCAGTGCGCTTGAACCTCCTTGTTCCAATCGGATTGACACTCAAGACGGCATAGAATCCGCTTCAAGTTCGTGTCAAAGGCGGCCACGGGGTAATCGTTATAAAAGCTGCTGATCGCCCTGGCTGCGTAGGGTCCAACCCCAGGAAGCCGTTGCCACTCCGTTGGGGTTTGAGGCCAACCCTCCTGAGCGATGATCTTGGAAGCTTGGTAAAGGTTTCGTGCTCGTTGATAGTAGCCTAAACCTTCCCACGCCTTGAGTACTTGGGCTTCGGTAGCTCGGGCAAGTTCTTCTACCGTGGGAAAGTCCTCAAACCACCGCAGAAACCGTTGTTTCACCGTTGCCGCTGTTGTTTGCTGGAGCATGGTCTCACTCACCCAAATCACGTAGGGATCGTTCTGGTTCGACCATGGGTAACTTTCTTGTTGCTGGTACCAATCGATCAGGGGCAACCACCCCTTCGGAGTGGACCAATCAATCATCGTTGTGATGGACCAACCATAAAAACTTTGCGGTATGGGGTTGGAAGGGGGGCGGAAGGTCAAGGGCTAGCACGCTAGGGGTGTGGAACACGATTTCTTCCTTGTGCGAATTTGGACTTAAAAGATACTCAGCCAAGTGCTGAACGTAGGGATTGTGGGTGTAAAGGGCTATTCGCTCAATTTGCCCCAAACCCTGTAAAAATTTAGGAAAATCCGTCACGTCGGAACCGGGTTGGATGATGTCGAGTATCTCGGTCTGCCCCTTCCAACCCATATTCTTCATTAGAATTTCGGCCGTCTGTAAGGCGCGAATCAGGGGACTAGAAAAATGCCGTTGTGGTTGAATGTCAACTCCCCTCAACGACTTTGCGAGGGTCTGAAGTCGTCGAATTCCTCTATCAGATAGGCGACGGAAGAAATCCCCTTCTGGATGATTTTCCTCCGCCTTAGCGTGTCGAATCAGGTAGAGAATCACGCTCTGTCTCCCTATTGAGATTCCAACGAAAGCCCCTTGTTCAAGCGCCCATAAAGCATGGTGAGTTCGCGGAGCTTTTTACTAAATTTTTTGGGAACAAAAGTTAACCTCCAACTCCAGTTGGTGTTGCTCAAAAGCGAGGGGGTGTTCATGCGCGCCTCATTGTCCAAATCCAAGATGTCTTGAACGGGGACCACGGCCATGCGTGCCACGCTGGCCCAGGCGGCTCTGATCATGCCCCAAACCGCATCCTTTTCGCGACTTACCCCGCAGTAGCGCATGGCGAGCGCCTTGTCAGCGGGTTTGGCGTTGTTGAGCCAACCGCGGGTGGTTTCGTTGTCGTGGGTGCCGGTGTACACAATACAATTTTTGGGGTAATTGTGGGGCAAAAACTGATTTTCTCCTGAAGAACCTGCCTCGCTGGAATCAAAGGCAAACTGTAGGATCTTCATACCCGGAAGCTCAAAGCCGTCTCGCAAGGCTTCAACTTCGGGCGTGATCACCCCCAAATCTTCGGCAATGATGGGGATGTTTCCTAGGTTCTTCTTAACAGTTTGGAAGAGTTCCTCGCCGGGAGCCTTTACCCAGCGTCCGTTGATGGCGTTGGGGGAACCGTTAGGTACTTCCCAGTATGCTTCAAAGCCACGGAAGTGGTCAATGCGCAAGATGTCAGTGAGGCGCAGCATGGCCTTGATGCGCATGAGCCACCACTTAAAGCCTTCTTGTTTCATTGCATCCCAATTGTACAGCGGATTACCCCAAAGCTGACCGGTTTCAGAAAAGTAATCCGGCGGGACACCGGCCACCACCGTGGGAACTCCGTTGGCATCAAGATGAAACAGGTGTCGATTGGCCCAGACGTCGGAGCTGTCCTCAGCAACGTAAATGGGAATGTCGCCAATGATCTGGATGCCTTTTTTATTGGCATATTGTTTGAGTTTGAGCCATTGGTGATAAAACCAAAATTGGATAACTTTTTTGACAAGAATTTCTTTTTCGAGTTTCTTGCTCCACGCCTGAACTGCCTTGGGTTCCTTGAGGGCAATGTCGCGGTCCCAGAAATTGTTCCAGCGTTTGCCCATCAAGCCTTCTTGTTCGGCCTTTTTCTGGAAATGATCCTTAACGGCCATCCAAAGGGCAAAATCGTCGAGCCAAAAGGATTCTTCGCGAAGAAATTTACGAAAGCTACGATGTGTAGGTTTTGTTGAATCCTGCCAATTGTGTAAAAAACGTTCCGAAGCTAGGTTAAGTTTGGGAAATTTCCAACTTTGGACCCACCCATAATCTACCCTTTCCGTCGGAAAGTCGGGTTTATCGGCAAGGTCTTCCTTGGTCAACCAGCCTTCTTTAGCAAGCTGGTCTAGACTAATCCACAGGGGATTCCCTGCAAAGGTACTAAAGCTGGCGTAAGGGCTGTCACCGTAACCCGTAGGACCTAGGGGCAAAATTTGCCATAGCCCTTGGCCTGAATCGGCCAAAAAATCAACCCAACGGTAAGCTTCCTTGGAAAGCTCACCAACACCGTATGGCCCAGGCAGAGAAGTGGGCTGCAAGAGGATACCACTTAAACGTTTCATGTTTTGCATGCAACCATAGTAACAAAAAACCAAAAAGGCGCAAGGGAGAACCATCGGTCAATAGCTAAAAGTTTTGGTTTCTGACCATTATCAGTGACGCTATTTCAAAGAAAATTCATGATTTTGAAGGTTATTTTACCTTCGACAAACCTCGTTCGAGGTCGCATGATTTTTGAGTCGTTCCATATCTTAAAATTAAATCACTTAAAATATCGTTTAGAAAATAGCTTTAAGAGAATCGATTCACAAATTATAAAAGTGTATCAAAAAAGCTTATCTTAATTTTAAAAACAATGGTTGCGGTTCCAATCGAATTGTGTGCGAAAAAGGGACCATCGCGATTTCATTGGGCGTCTGTTCAGGTGTAGAAGATGGTTTGGGATTAAAACTAAATGTGACCACGAATGGAACTCCCCAACTCAGACGGGACTACTGCGGCGTCGTTTCATTGTACTAGAGTTTTATTCCAACTTTATAGAAACCCTATGGGGTACCTGGATCGGAACGGCCCTACCATCCTTTGGGGTCTTGGTCGCTTGGCCTATCACCATCATTTTTGGTTTTGTTAAACCTTTTCAATCCGCATCATGTTGGTTTCTTTTTTGGCGGTGAAGGGCAGTCCTGCGGTCAGAATCACCATTTCATTGGGGGTCAAAAAACCCCGATTCTTTAAGAGCTTGATCAACTCGTCTACAGCCGTATCGATGTTGTCTTGAAACTGGGGGACGTGGACCCCCCATACCCCCCAGTAAAGGGCAAGTTGGCGCAGGGCAGCTTCCGAGGGGCTTGCCGCAAGGATGATGGCTTGGGGTCGGAAGCGGCTAATCAGTTTTGCTGTTCGGCCATTATCGGTCAAGCAGAGAATTTTAGTGGCTTTGAGCGATTCAGCCGCCCTAGCACTCGCCTCGGCAATGGCCGTGGACTGAGTGTAAGTGTCATCGTGAAGGCGCTCGGTGTCACGCTTGTTCCAAGGTTGGTTGCGGCGCTTTTCAATGCTGACAATAATTTCGTGCATATTTTTCACAGCTTCGATGGGATATTGGCCGCTTGCTGTTTCGGCACTGAGCATTACGGCATCGGTTCCATCCAGAACGGCGTTGGCAACGTCGGTGGCTTCGGCTCGGGTAGGACGGGGGTTGTTGATCATGCTTTCGAGCATTTGGGTGGCAGTGATCACGGGCTTCCCTTTGCGATTGCACAACGCGATCAACTCTTTTTGGATGGGGGGAACCTCGTTCACCTGCATTTCAACGCCCATGTCACCGCGGGCAATCATTACCCCATCGGTCAGTTCCAAAATTTCATTGATGAGATCCACAGCTTGTGGTTTTTCAATCTTTGCGATGACCGGGGTATTTTTTCCCTGTGCAGAAATAATGGCTTTGATTTCTTTGATGTCCTCGGGTTTTTGAACAAAACTCAAGGCCACGTAATCCACCCCTAGCTTCAACCCAAAAGCTAAGTCTTCCTTGTCTTTTTCAGTTAGACTTTCAACTGACAACACACAGCCTGGAAGGTTGACTCCCTTGTTGTTTTTTAAGACTCCACCGTAGATCACCTTGCAAAACACATCGGGGCCCTCGATTTTTTCTACCCTGAGACTTAAGTTGCCGTCATCCAAGAGGACGAGGTCATTGGGCTTTACATCTTTGTTGAAGGTAGGGTAACTCACCGAGGCTTGACCTTGGTCGCCCTCAACGTCGCGAACCGTGAGGACAAAGGTTTGACCGCTTTCGAGATTGATTTGTCCCTCTTTGAACTTTTTGACCCGAATTTTAGGGCCTTGGAGGTCTTGAAGAATGGCAATGTGGGTCCCCAATTCTTTTTCAGCGCGGCGAACGTACTCAAAACGTTTTTGATGATCCTCGTAGGAACCGTGGGAAAAGTTCATCCGTGCCACATTCATACCTGCTTGAGCAAGCTCGAGGATTTTTTCATAGGTGCTGGTGGCAGGCCCAAGCGTACAAACAATTTTAACCGAACGCTGAAAAATTTGTTGCATCGATAACCTCTTTGATGAGAATCTTAACAATAGTATAGGACAGATTTTACTGAATAATCAACAGTCTTCTTGTTGTTTGCCTGGATTTTCAGCCTTGACACGAACCGAAACCTGGTTAGATACTTAATCAATGAGACAACGTTTGGTGCCGTGGCTGTTTTTGAGTGCCGTTGTGCTCTATGGGCAAACCAACGAGCAATCCCATCCGTATCGAACAACAGAGGCTATTATGGCGGCAATACAAAGTAGGCAGCAAGATTTTTTCCTTGTTGATGTTCGCACCCCTGATGAATTTCGGCAGAAACGCATTCCCGGCTCTATCAACATTCCAGTAGAAATCATCTCCTCTCGGCTTCCCACTCGAAATTTTAATGCCACCATTGTTCTCGTTGATCGATTTGGAAACCGTGCCCACCGTGCAAAATACGCCTTAGAAAGCATGGGCTTTCGAAGGGTCTTTGTTTTTGGCAAAATTCGAGACTGGACGGGACCCATTCTTCCATGACAAAAGACAATTGGATCCTCCTTGACTCGTTTCAAGTTTCAGATTTCATGGCAGAAATTTTTGTGTACCAACAAAAAAGCACCGGTTTAAGACTGCTTTGGGCAAGATCGCAAAATGACCCCGAGATGTTTGGATCTTTCTGCTTTCCGACGTACCCGCAAGATTCTACCGGTGTTGCCCACATCCTTGAACACAGCGTGTTATGCGGTAGTCAGCGTTTTCCCGGAACCTCAACCTTTTTCCAACTCAACCGCAGTAGTTTAAACAGTTTTCTCAATGCCATGACCTACCCAAACAGCACCCTCTACCCCTTTGGAAGCCCGCAACTGGAAGACTTCAAAAATTTATTTGAGGTCTACCTTGATGCGGTGTTTTTTCCTTTGTTGCGTGAAGCAACCTTTTTGCAAGAGGGCTGGCGGCTCCTTAAAACAGAGTCAGGATGGGATCTCACAGGGGTGGTCTACAATGAGATGCGTGGGGAAATGGCTAGTTTGGAGCGACTTGCCTTTGAAGCGGTAACCCAAAATCTTTGGTCTCAAGGCCCCTTGAGTGTGAATAGTGGGGGAGATCCGCTTGAAATCCCCAAGCTCACTTGGGAAGGCCTCAAAGCCTTTCATCAGCGGTGGTACCACCCCTCCCAAGCCTTGGTTTACTTGTACGGGGAGTTCGATCCTCACTATTTTTTTGCTCGGTTAGATGAACTACTGAAAGGGTTCACCCCCCAGGAACCTGCCCAACCCGTGGCACCCCAGCCCCGGCGTCAAGAACTTGTTCAACTTGAGAGCACCTATCCCGCCTCTGACAACGATTCATCGGCCTTGGTATTGGGTTGGTTAGCTGAGGAGGCGGACAACGAACTCGACGGTGTGGCTTTAGATGTGCTGTCTTCCTTACTTATGGGCGAGGGAGGCTTGATCAAGGAAGCTGTTTTGAAGTCGGGTTTGGCGCAGGAAGTTGACCGCCTCAGTGATCGGTCGAAGCACGAACGGGAAGGGCTCATTCAAATTGGTTTTTCAGGGGTCGAACCCAAAAATTTTACTACTCTCAAAAATCTTGTTTTTGACAAGTTAAGCGAGATTTCGCAAGTGGGAATTCCCGATAACCTTGTCAAGGCAGAAATAGTGTCGCGAAACTTTGAAATTCGTGAGGTCCGCAAACATCAAGGCCTTCGTTTGTTGCGACGGCTTGCCAAGCACCTACTTCAACCCCACCTCTGGAAAAAACGTCTTTCAAGCTTAGTCACGATGGAGGATTTGTCTCAGCAGAGTCAGGCGAATCCCCAATTTTGGACGAACCTCATCGAAAAATACCTTCTTGACAACCAACATCGGGTAGAATTGTTTTATCACCCGGACTTAAATTATACGGCTCATTATGAGGAACGACGGCTTCAGTCGATTAGCTTGGTTCTTTCCCGAATCAAGCGGTTAGAGGAAGAATGGACTCGGCAAACTCGATTGCTTCAAGACTTGGAAAAGGAGCCCCCCGCCGTTGGGCTTCCCATTTTGAGTCGCGATCATCTTCCACGCCTTGTGGAGCATTATCCCCTAATGCCGGTTGAGGGTTTTGAAGCTCCCGTTCAATTTCACCAAACCCAAACCCTGGGGCTCAGCTACGTTGATCTCTTGTGGGACCTCAGTGGGTTCGACCATACCGATTTTGAGAACCTGGGTCTGATTGCTCAATCCTTTGGCCAACTTGACCTCAAGCACCAACCATACACCGAACTAGTTCAACAGCAGAAACTCCTACTTGGGGAACTTGATGCTGATTTGTTGTATAGGCACCACCGCGATGGCTCGACGCGTGTTTATTTTCAACTGCGGTTTAGTTTCTTATCCAAAGTAACGGCTGATGCCCTGCACCTGGTTAGAGATATCCTTTTGGATACCAACTGGCTGGGGAGAGAGCGTCTTTCAGACAGTTTCAATGAGCTTTTGTATACCATCAAAAGTTATCTACCCCATTTTGGCTCTGCTAGCCGGGCTCTCGCGCTTTTGGATCCTCTGTCAAGTATAAAAGATCGCGCTGAGGGGTTAACTTTAGCCGTTCGTTTCCTAGATGGACTGATCGAACCCAAAAATCCGCCCGCCGAACAATTGGATGATCTTTGGTCAAAAATTCTAAAATCCAACGCTCAGGTGCTCTGGACGGCTGATGAGGAAGGAATCAACCAACTTCGCTCCACTTGGCCTGATTTTGCCCAGGGGCTGTTGTATCACCACCCCGAGGCGCAAAGTATGAAACTTCCGCCCGTCATCGGACCCCGAAAGGAAAAATTCTTCTACCCCCTTGATAATGCGTTCAATGCCCTTGCCCTGCCATTTCAGCCTGGGGTGGAAAAGGCAGCTGTTTTGAACCTCGTCGATGCCCACCTTAGTCGGGATGAGCTTCATCGTTTGCACCGTGAGCAAGGTGGGGCCTACGGCGTTCAAGTGCAATCCCACCCCCTTTTGGGGCTGATGCTTTTTGGAACTTACCGTGATCCGCGTGTGAAATCAAGTTTTGACGACTTCAAAACTGCCTTACAGCATTTAGCTCAAAAACCCCCAACCCAAGAACAACTGGACAAAACCCTTTTGGGAGTTGTGGGGGAGCTGATTAGCCCAGTTCCGCCAAGATTACGCGGACAGTACACCCTTTTACGTGAGCTATCAGGCTTGGATTACGCGCTTCGTCAGCAAATTCGCAATCAACTCTTTGAAATTAAGCCCCTGGAGCTTTCAAACATGGCTGAGGAACTTCTCGCTCGTTGGGAAGACAGCGCCTGGGTGAGTGTGGTTGGACCCGAAATTTGGGCAAAGGATCCCATCCCCGATTCGAGAGACTTTGAAGAGTGAATCCTTACCACCCTGGCGCCTCACCGCTTGAGCCTTGAACAGAGATGGTGCTTGCGTCAACAGCGTTTCGGTTGTACCATGATCCAAAACTTTAGGTTTGCAACATTTTTAGGTCTTATTTACCTAAACCAGTTAACAACAACCTCAAAACGACGTGAAAAGGAGGAATTCCATGGCACGGAGAATGGAACGTGATAGTCTGGGTGAGATCGGTATTCCTCAGGACCGTTACTGGGGAGCTCAAACCGAACGCGCGCGCCAAAATTTCATGATCAGCGATTACCGCATTCCCCCGCTTGCCTTGGATGCCCTGGCCGCGCTCAAAGAAGCGGCGGCTAAGGTCAACCGAGACCTGGGGCTTTTAGATCCAAACCTAGCAAGCTCGATTGTTCAAGCCTCGATTGAGGTGCGCGAGGGGCGCTTCCCCGATGACTTTCCCTTAGACGTGTTTCAAACCGGTAGTGGTACGAGCTGGAACATGAACATCAATGAGGTTTTAGCAAGTCGTGCCAATGAGATCCTGGGGTTTGGCCGCGGGGGACGAAGTCCGGTTCACCCAAATGACCACGTCAACATGGGCCAAAGCTCGAACGACATCATTCCGTCGGTGCTTAACATTTCTAACCGCTTAGCAGCCGCCAATCTCGTAGATGCCTTGAACAAGCTGGCAGCCAGCTTTGAAGAGAGGGCACGCAAATTCGCTAACCTGATCAAAATTGGGCGAACCCACCTCCAAGATGCCGTCCCCATGACGGTGGGACAGGAGCTGGGAGCCTTTGCCGCACAAATTCGCCGAGCCTCCCGAAACCTAAGCACCTACTTTGACCAGCTTGAGGAACTCCCGATTGGGGGAACCGCCCTGGGAACGGGGCTCAACACCCATCCCGAATTTTCCCCGCGGGTGTGCCGTGAGTTGGAAGAAATTTTTTCCTTACCATTCAAACCCACCCCCAACACCTTCGAACTCATCGCCAGTCGCGACATCCAGGTGGGATTTTGGGGTATGGTTTCACAAACGGCTAGCGCCTTGATGAAAATTGCCGGGGACCTTAGGATCTTAGCCAGTGGCCCCCGCACGGGGTTAGGTGAGCTCATTCTTCCCACCCTTCAGCCAGGAAGCTCCATCATGCCGGGAAAGGTCAACCCCGTAATACCTGAAATGGTCATCCTAGCGGGAACCCACGTTCTAGGGGTTCAAACCATGGTGGCGGTCAGTAACCAATTTGCCACCCTACAACTCAACGTGATGCTCCCCCTGTTGATTTACCACACCGTGACGACGCTTCAGATTTTGACCAATGCGGTTCGAGCCCTGGACGAACTCTGTGTTCAGGGTCTTCAAGTGGACGCTGAAAAAATCCAAGCCAGCGTTGAGTGGAGCCTGGCGATGGTAACGCCGCTGGCACAAAAGCTTGGCTATGACAAGGCGGCTGAGATTGCCTACAAGGCCGTCAAAGAAAACAAGACTGTACGTCAGGTTTGTTTGGAACTGGAAATTTTGCCCGAGGCTGAGTTAGACGCCATCCTTGACCCGGCCAGCATGCTTGGACCACGTACTCAGATGACGTAGTTGATTGGCTGGTAGTATTCATCTAATTCTTGGGTAAGCTGTTTCAGACTCAACGAGAGGATGCCTTTGATTTTCGTGCTTAGCTGTTCCCAAAAGAAATTTAGGCTTTCGTAGCCCTCGGTGTCTCTCAAAATTTCAACGGGACCCTCTAGGATTTCGAGGATTTCAAGCACCTTGATGGTCTCTGGGGGTCTCTCCAAGAGGTAGCCCCCGTTGGCACCTCGTTGGCTCTTGAGAAGTCCCCCTTTTCGAAGGCTGAGAAGGAGTTGCTCCAGATAATTTTGACTAATGTGGTAGGCGTCGGCAATTTCCTTGATCTGGACCGATTTTCCCCCCTGTCGACCTAAATGGATCATCGCCAAAAGACCATAAAGTGACTTGCTTGATAAGGAAAACATAGACTAAGTCTATTGGAATAATCAATTTTAGTCAAATCCTGACAAAATCGATCATTTGTGGTAGTTTGAGCTATGCGATTTTTTCGGCATCTCTTCAAAAAGTTTTCCTATGCCTTTCGCGGTATGGGCAGGGCCTTTCGGACCGACAATAGTTTCAAATACCATTTTGCGTTCTCAGTTTTGGTTGTTGTTTTAGGTTTTGTGTTCAACCTAAGCATGTTGGAATGGGTAGAAATAACCTTTGCCATCGGTTTGGTGGTCATATCCGAACTTTTTAACACTGCAATCGAGTACCTTGTTCGAATTCTCATTAAAGAACACCATCAGGAAGCGGGTTTGCTCTTAGACATTTCAGCTGGGGCTGTGCTCTTTGCCGCCTTTGTGGCCTTGGTGATTGGCCTCATCATTTTTGGTCCGCGAGTTGTTAAATTTGTATCAGACCTATTTGGCTGATGACCCTACCAATTGACAAGCTGTAGGGTGTGGTTTAAAACAACACTCAACTCATTCGAAAGGAGTGTATGATGAAAACAGCTCATCAAATAAGTCTTGTTGCCCTCTTTGCTGCCCTCATCACCGGAGGGGCTTGGATATCCCTTCCCATTCCCCCTGTTCCCGTTGTTCTCTCAAATCTTGTGGCAGCCCTGAGTGGGGTCGTTCTTGGTCCCATTTTGGGGGGGCTCTCCGTTCTGCTCTACCTATTTTTAGGTTCGTTGGGTCTGCCAGTTTTTGCGGGTGGTTCCGGGGGCTTTGGAGTTTTTGCCGGACCCACGGGAGGCTTTTTAATTGGATTCTTCTTTTCCAGTGTGGTCGCCGGGTTATTATCCGATCGAAAAAACTACCATCCTCTGCAGAACATTGTTGCCATCTTGGCTGGTTTCGTGGTTCTTTACGCTTTTGGGCTCCCCTGGTTTGATGCAAGGGTAGAGAGTATTGAAGGTCTTTGGCCAGCCTTCTTTTTTATGGTGCCCTACATGGTGGGCGATGTGGTCAAGGCCGTTTTAGGGGGACTTATTATAACGGCCCTCAAACCCTATTTACTAAACCTACGGCAAGTCAACGAAACGTCAGCTTCAACCAACCACCCTTAACCCTTGATTGTTGTTCGTTCGCTCAGCCTGAGCAAGGCATCCCGCCCCGTTTTGAGGGAAGTGAGCTTCACCTTAGAAACGGGGATCACCCTTTTAGCAGGAGCCAATGGGGCAGGAAAGACCCTCTTGACGCGCTGTTTGCTTGGTCTTGAAGAGGGGATGAGGGCAGAAATTACCCTGGATGATGTACCCTGGAACCCTGACTTGGCGCGCACCAAAATTGGCTACGTCATCCAAGACCCCCAGCGCCATTTTTTGGGGTTGACCTGCGCTGAGGAGGTAAGTTTGGGGCGAAAAAACCTCAACGTTCAGGCAATCCTCAAACAGGCGGGCTTAGATCAATACGCCGAAACGCCCCCATTTTTGCTCTCTGGCGGGGAGCAGAGGCGTTTGGCCCTGGCCAACGTGATGGCTCAGAATCCTCGATACCTCATTCTGGACGAACCGTTCAATGCCCTTGATTGGGAGGGGGTCAAAACAACCCTAACATTTTTACTGGAGTTGAAATCGCGGGGTGTTGGTGTCCTCTTGGTGACCCACGATTTGGAGAAATGCCTAGCCCACGTTGACCAAGTGATCTTGCTCAAGCATGGACAGCTTCTTGCCACCGGAACCGTTGAGAAGGTCTGGGATCGTTTTGAGGAGGCGGGGGTTCATCCTCCCAACATCGGGATTTCATCATTTCGTACATGCACCTGGCTCTAAAAATTCAACTTCTCCCGTTTTGGTTCAAATTCTTGTGCTACCTGGGGTGCCTGGTGGGTATCTCCGTTCTACCCCCTCATGGGGTGTTTTTGGTTTTTGTGTTCGTCCCCTTGATAGGGCTAATTTATCCCGCCAAATATCAAAATTGGTTGAAGTCAACCCTGCGCTTCTTACCTATTGCTGTCCTACCCTTGGTGGCTTGGGTGCTCACGAGTGCGTTTCATCGATACGTGCTGGAGTTAGAGCTAGCCCTGGCGCAAGGTTTAGGGTTTTGGTTGCTTTTTCTCTTGTCCGATGTTTTTTCGCATCTAGTCAGCGCCTTGGAAATCCACCACGCCCTGCGCATTTTCCCTAGCCTGGCAACGGCTGCTGCCTTATTTTTGACTTATTTAGCTTGGCTTCGGCAAGAGTTGGATGTTCTTTGGGAAGCACAGCGCTTACGTGGGAACATGGGGTGGTTTCACAGTCTAGGGATTCGTGCCAAAATTTTACTGAGCCTCATCGTTCGGGGCATGGAACACGCCCAAGACAAGGGAGATGCCATTTACTTACGCCTTGGCTCTGAGTAAAACAATTCCACCTCCTCAAATAAAACCTCCTAACTTGACACGATGGAAGGCTTCTTTAATAATGTTGTACCCATTATGGTGATGGGAAAAAAGCAAAAGGAGGTTGAATGAACCGAAAACAAGTTCCCAAGGGAAAGTTGGTCAGGCGGTTGGGAATCAATTTATTTGACCAACCCAAATATGATCGACTTCTTAAACGAAAGTCATCCAAGCCCGGACTCCATGCTGGTAAACGCGGCGGAAAGAAGGGAAGTGAATACTCGAAGCAGCTCATTGAAAAGCAAAAAATGAAATTTGCTTATGGGTTGTCGGAAAGGCAGTTCCGAAACATCTTCGAACGAGCCAAAACGATGCCCGGTATCACAGGTAACAACATGTTGGCTCTTCTGGAAAGACGCCTCGACAACGTGGTCTATCGCGCGGGATTTGCTTGCACCCGAGCCATGGCACGGCAAATTGTGGGGCATGGACACATTCACCTGAACGGAAGGGTTGTTAACATCCCGAGTACAATCATCCGACCGGGAGATTTCATCGAGGTGAAGCCACGTGAACACATTCAAAAATTAGTTCGTGAGCAGCTTTCTCGAAATAATGTTAAGTCAAAAACCACTTGGATTGAAGTTTCGGAGGATCAACTCAACATCAAGATCGAGCGCATCCCCCGACGCGACGAAATTCCCACCATCGCTAACGAGCAGATGGTTGTTGAGCTCTACGCCAAGTAAGTTTTCTTCATCAAACCCGGGGATCAAAAATCCCTTCCCGACAGGGGAAAACGGATTTCCTATAAATTTTAGGTTTTACCCGGGTGATGATTCTATCTAGAATTTCCTCTTAAAATGTTCTAAACTTAACTAGAAAGAAATTTGGAGGAATTTCATGAAAAAATTAGTTCAATTTTTTGTTGTTTTCTTGCTTTGGGGATGTCAGAGCCCGCCACCTGCCCAAAATCAGCAAGCCGCCCCCCCCTCAACTTCCAGACCTCAACCCGCACCCACCCAAAGCCTCGACGATTTTTTCGCTGGTTCCGGCACCGATGTTTCCATGCTAGCCGCCATGAATCGGGCTAAGATGGATGCAGTGCGAAAGGCTATTATCATCATGATGGGCGGTGAAGATAAGGAACGATTGTACAAAGAAACGCTCGATGCGCGGGTGTATAACACTTCAAATCCCAATCAATTTGTGAACATGAATACCTTTGAACGAACCAGGGTAGATCGAGCAGGGGAACAGTACATCTTTGAAGCCCGGATGAAGGTAAATGTAGATGCCATTCGGCGAACCTTGGAGGCAAACAACATTCCTCTAGCGGGACAAACTCAAAGACCCGCAACGGCTGCTGCGCCGTCCTCACCAGCCTCTCCAGCAACTACCACAGCCACGCCTAGTGCGCCCGCCACCCAGCCCACCAACCAAGATTTGACCATACGCCAAGGAGACTACGAGGCTGCTAGCGAGGACGAGGCAAAAATCATCCGACGCATGGTAGACAACCTTGCCTACATGGTTTCCTATCCCGAGAATTCAAACTTGAGTCCCCAGGTGTTGCGTCAGTTAGTCACATCCGCCAACCAATATTTGGCGGCCAATCGTGTTCAGCTAGTGGATTTAGATGCAGTTGAACGGGCCAAGGCTGACCAACGTCGTGTTTTCGAGGATCAAAACAACCGCGACCTGACTTTGACCCAGTGGGTGGCTCAGCAACTCAATGCTGATGTGTATGTCGAAATTTCAGCTAACATTGTTGAAACCGTCAATGACCGTCGTCAATTTCTAGCTCGAGGGTCCTTTGAGGCTAAGGTCTATGATCCTAGCACGGGGCGCCTTTTAGGCAATGTTGCCTTTAACCAGCTCAATGCCGCCATGAGCCCGGTGAGTATTGACCTGGCACGCACCAACTTGATTCAAAACACCGTCACTCAGGAACTCATGCCCCGAGTGATTGAACAAGCCAAGGGATACATGGCTCAAAATCTGCAACGGGGTATTCGCTATGAAGTGGTCTTCCAAAACACTTCTGATGCGCGTCTGATGGCGCAATTCCGACGGTCCCTTCAGCGTCGAGTTAAGTCGTTGAATGTTCTTAATCAGGCCAACACTGAATCCAAGTACGAAATCTTCTTCATCGGTTCAGCGAGCGAATTAGAAGAGGCCATCTACAAAGCGGCTGACTCAGTCCCAGGCCTTGAGGGTATTTATAACGTCATGATTCGAGGCCGCAATTTGACGTTTAACACAGGGCTTTGAAATCATGGTATTTTCAACAATATTGTGTTACATTTGTAATTAAGATGGGCGTTGCCCAAGAAAAAAACAATTGGAGGTAAGATTGTGAAAAAGATTGTGTTAACCACCGCTGTGGTTCTCTTCTTTGTTAGCTGTGGTGGGGCTCCCCAACCCGAAAAACCCGACCCCGTTACTAACCCTGCCATTCAAGAGCAAGAAGTAATCATTAGCTATCAAGATAAAGACATTGGGGTTCCCATTCCGGCTTGGGTGCGAACCAGTGAGTTAGACCTGCAAAACAGTCCTGATTACAAGGATTTTTACGTGTTCAAATTCATGGAAGAGGGCCAAGACCTTCGTGGGGCTCAGCTTGCTGCTGAAAGACTTCAGGCTGCTCCGGCTGTTGCGTCGCAGGTGAATCAACGCGTTCAAGCCAAGTTCGTTGGTGCTGAAGTTGGTGACCGCAATCTAATGGAAGCCTACATGGAAAACGTGGTAAAAAGCCTTTCAGACGCTCAATTGAACGGGTTAAGAATTCAAAACTTCTGGACCAAGGTTCGTGTGACCGATCCCGATGGCCGGGTTCGCGATGTGTATCGTGTTCGTGTTTTGGCGACCATTCCCAAGCAAACCCTGGATACTTTAATTCGTAGGGCTCTTGATGGCACCGAGCGCGAGAGACCCCTCACCGAAGGACAGCGCGCCGCCCGAGCCCGTGTGCGTCAAGCCATCGAAGAGGGCTTTTAAGCTCTAAGCTAAATAAGCTAAAAAACCTGGGATGACAATCCCGGGTTTTTTTTTAGGTTTTTTGTTAGAATTAAACCAGGAGGAAAGATGAAAAAGATAATCCTTATTTTAACAGGAGTGGCCTTGATTAGCTGTGCTTCTTCGGCACCAGCCCAACGCCAGCAGGAGGTTCCCCGCTGGATCTCACAGCCTCCGCGCGAAGAGGCCGGAGCCTACGTCTTTGTGATTAGTGGGACGAATGAGACAGGCAATGAGAGCGAGGCGGAGCGTTTAGCAACAAACGATCTCATTGAGGCCATCGTCAGAGAATTTGGGGTGCGCATTACCGCCCAATCAACAGCCCGCGAGGTGGGAACGGTTGACTCGCTGAGACGGGAATTAGACAACGTTGTTAAGTCTCGTTCTGAGGCTCGAATTCGTGGGATGCGTATTGCGGAACGGTTCGTGGTTCGTCGTGATAATACCGTCACGGTTTATTTGAAGGCCCTCTATGAAAAGGCGGAATTTGAGGCTGAAAAAGCCAGGGTTCAGGCGGTCTTTCGTGAGCGCGAAGAGTCGGTAAGCGGACCTGAGCGCGAGGGGGATGATCTTCGGTCTCGGGGGCTTTTCCTTCAGGCCGTGGAAAAATATGTTCAGGCAGCCAAGGCAAGTTTGGACCAGGTTAGTGGGGCTGAATTGGATAATGCGGAAATCAAGTACAATCGGAACCTTAATAAGGCCCGTGAGATCCTTAATGCCATGACCATTCAAACGAATGTTCAGCGGTTGGAGGGGGCGGTTGGCCAGGCCTTTACCCAACCCGTGGTAGCAACGGTGGTTTACGGAAGCGATCAGCGTCCGGTGCCTCAAGTGCCGCTTCGGTTCAGCTATCGAATTCGACGGAATAACCAATTAACAACCACCAGCACCACGGTCATGACAGACAACCAGGGACGAGCTAGCTTCACCCATCCCACCCCAAACTTTTCGGGGAACGAGCAGGTAATCATTAGCGTTGATGCCAATCCCTTCATCGATATTATTGGAAGGGTACCGTCCCGGTTCCAACCCCAGGTGGATGCCTTGGAAGAGGCTGCAGCAAAGACAAGAACCAATGTAGCGGTGGTTGTTACCAGCAATGCCCGAAATGTGGCAACTGCTCTTGCCTTAGACAATCCTGAGGTTCAAGCGAGCCTGTTAAACATCTTAACGGGCTGGCGGGTAACTCCCATCACCGCACGCACCGAGCAGCTTCAAGGCGACACTGCAACCGTGATTAGTGGGCTCCGCGGTCAACTCGCTAACCGTAATCGGCTGATCTATGGGACCTTTACCACCAATCCGCCAGCCAGCGTGGGCGGACAAAGCGAAGTGAGAGCCCAAGGTGTTGTCCAAGTTGTTGATGTGACTACGGGGGAAGTTCTGTTTTCGGCCTCTAGGAACCGAACAGCCCGTGGGGCAAACGCCCAAGCGGCGGCATCGGCTGCCCTACGCCAACTGGGGGAACTTTTTGGTCGCGAAATTGCGGATAATCTACCATAACCACGATAAAAAAAAGGCCGGTTTTTCCGGCCTTTTTTGGGCTTTAGTCAAACTTATTCGACAATGGCGAGAATGTCCTGCATTTTTACAATGAGGTGATCGACGCCGTCGATTTTAACCGAAGTTCCACTGTACTTATCGTACATCACCTTTTGTCCCACCTTAACCTGAATGACATCGGTGTCGGTGCCAATGGCAATAACCGTCCCCTCTTGGGTTTTTTCTTGGGCGGTGTCTGGGATGATGATGCCAGAAGCAGTTTTCTTGGCTGCCTCTTCAATTTTAATTAAAATTCGGTCCCCCAAGGGTTTGAGAGCCATACTTACCTCCTAGAATTACTATACATGAGTTTACATAGAATATAACGATTACCCCCAAGGGCGTCAAGCAAACCAATCTCGCCAAAATTTAGATTAACCTTGCCTTTATGGGTCAAAATGAACCTAAAATAGATTGGAAAAATTTTAAAGTGGCTTTATGACACATTTGCTAATTGTTCCTAAAACATGTCACAAATTAAAGTGTTTATAAATAATGATTTAATTTTTCGATATTGAGTTTGTTACTTTTGGCACACTTATTGCTTTTTCACATTGGGTAAAAAAATGAACGAAACAAAAATGACTAAATCAAAAAAGCAACCAGTTACCGCCACCTCGATGTATAATTATTCGGCTATTTCAGTTTACCTGAGTGAGATCAACAAGGTTCCCCTACTTTCACGATCCGAAGAGGAAGAATTAGCGCGCCGAGCTGTCCGCGGCGATCAAAAAGCCAAGGAACGACTCATCAATGCCAATCTTCGCTTTGTGGTGAATGTTGCTAAAAAGTATCAAAACCAAGGTTTACCCCTCGATGATCTAATCAGTGAAGGGAACATTGGCTTGATTAACGCCATTGAGCGTTTTGACGTTGAAAAGGGCTACCACTTCATTTCTTATGCTGTTTGGTGGATTCGTCAAGCAATTTTAAAGGCTATTTGTGAAAAATCACGCGCCATTCGACTTCCCTTAAACCGGGCTAATGAATTAGTTCAAATTGAAAAAGTCAGAAAGCACCTTTTTTCGGAAAAAGGGGAAGAACCCGAGATCAAGAGCATAGCTGACCATCTGGGAATGTCAGCTGCTCAGGTGGCTGATTTGATTCAAATAAGCCGTGAGATGATAAGCCTTGAAAGTCCTAGCTATGAGGACAAAGACAGCAGTCAACTGCGCGATTTCGTTGAAGGGGACTACGCTGAAGATCCCGAGGTCATGACGGTTGACAAGACCCTTCGTGAGGACATCAACAACATTTTGATGGAGCTTTCACCCAAAGAGAGGCAAATCATTGAAGATCGTTTTGGGCTCAATGGAAAGAAAGCCCTTTCGTTAAAAGAAATCGGAATGCGTTTTGGACTCACCAAGGAACGAATCCGACAAATTGAGAAAAAGGCGCTTCAAAGATTGAAGACACCATCAGAAAGCCAGGAACTTGACGCCTATCTTAAAAATTAGGTGTTTCACCTAGGTGGACTTGAATGAGTTTGGTTAGGTCATTCAAGTCCTTTTGGTGAGCCGTTTCACGAACACTGTGCATGGCCCAAATCGGAACGCCAATATCAACAGTGCTCAAGCCGGTGAACGCGCTGAGCATGGGGCCCACCGTCGATCCGGCTGCAAGATCGGTTCTCACAAAATACCTTTGATATGTGATGCCTGCTTTTTTGCAGAGTTCCTCCCAATGGGCACTATGGGCAAGATGTGTGGCGTAGCGATAGTTAGAATTCAGTTTCAGCACAATCCCCTTTCCCAGAATGGGGGAATAAGCTGGGTCGTGCTTATCTGAAAAGTTAGGATGCACCCCGTGTGCCGCATCAACGCTGAGCGCAAAACCCCGCGCCAGCTGACGGTAAAGGTCCTCTAGGCATCCCCCTCGGCAAAAAACCAGCCTTTCAAAAAATCCTTTTAGAAACAATGATTGGGCGCCGGCTGGGTGCATACTTCCGATTTCTTCGGCACCGAAGAGAACGCCAACTTGGGTGTGGGGCCTTGGTGTTGAGTCAAAGGAACTTAAAATGGAATAACACGAAGCAAGGTTATCAATTCGACTACTGACAAACCAACCATCTTCCTTCCTTCCCAAGATGCTTGCCGCTGCCAAGTCGTAAAGAAAAAGATCAACGTCAACGATGTTAGCAGCATCGACCCCCAGTTGGTTCGCTAAAAGAACAATAAGGTTTTGCTCAGGTAGGCTGTTAGGTTCAAAAAGCGCCTGAATCTGGCCATTGAGGTCGTACACCAAGCCCTTGGTGTTGACCTCGCGTTGATAGTGAAGGGCAAGGTTGGGGATGATGGCCAGGGGTTGATTGAAATTCACCAGCCGATGATGATAAGCGTTGTCTCTCCGATACACAACGGCACCGGCAAGCCCAAGCTCCCGATCGGTCCAGGTGGCAACGATGGGGGCTCCGTAAATTTCAATTCCGTAACGCAAAGCACCTGATTTGAGTTCTTTAGCGTTTGGCTTGATTTTTAAGGCAGGGCTGTCGGTATGAGCAGCAACCACTCGGGGGGCATCAAGGTTGGGTTCCAAGTCGCCTAACTTGAACAGGATGAGCCCCTGCCCGTGCTTTTCCCAAAAATAAGGTTGATGGGGCTCGAGTTTCCAGGCATCAGCTTCCTTGAGTTCCACCCAGCCCGAATTTTTGAGCCAGGTTCGTGCCGTTTCAACGGCGTGGAGGGGGGTGGGGGATCGATCAATAAATTCTTTTAGCTCCATATGCGATAATTTTAATTAGAAATCAACGGGAAATGAAGTTATACTAAAACCGTGAAGATACTTTTTCTATTATTGTTGCCGACTCTTCTCCTTGCCCAAAATGGGGTGTTTTTTGAATCGAGCCCCCTGGGAGCCATGATTGTCCTCAATGAGAGCGTTCTCCATGCACAAACACCTTTCCTTCTCAGGGACCTCAAACCAGGGAACCACAAGGTGACCATCTTTCGAGATGGTTTTGAGTCTGTTACGCAAACCATCCAAGTTCCCCCGAAGGGCTTTGTTCGGCTCAATGCGGAACTGAAACCTGATACTGTTTCGGTGAGTTTCACCCAAGAAAGTGAGATTTTTCTGATCGATGAAGTCAGGAAGGGGCGGGGAGTGGTCTACAACCTGCAACAAGGCGGGTATCAGTTTACGAGTGAGGATGGTCGATCGCGGATAGTAACCATTTTCCCCGAAGAGGGACAACTCTTTGTTAGCAGTTGGCTCTTGCCTGTTACGATTGGAACTTCCCTTGGGTTGACCATTCGAGACATCTTGCTTCCGTGGTTGCCCAATTTTAGTTTTTCTCCCGCAACACTTGCCAGCTACGCCGTGACCTTGTTCAATGTTGGGTGGTATTTAGGTTTGTCAAACAAAAAACGATACTTTGAGCAAAACTTAATCGTGCTTTCTGAACCAGTGAGTAACTCAACGGTGAGTGCTCAATTTTTATTTGATCGTGCTCAATTGGCCTTGAACGCCGATAACCTTCTGTTTGCCAGGAATTATCTAACACGGCTTTTTCAGGAACACCCTCAACACCCTTTAGCAGCTCAAGCCTTGTTTTTGCTTTCCCGATTGGCCTTGATCAGGGGCGATCTTCGGGAGGCCCGATCGATGTATTATACCATTCTCCACCTCTATCCTGTGCAAGATATCTACGATCGAACGGTCAAGGTCCTCGCTGACCTTGCCTACAACTCCAATAACAAAGATGAGGTGAGGAGACTTTTGGCCTTGCTAACCTTTACCGATCCTGCAATCTCTGAGGAAAGCATTCAAGAACTCAAAAAATGGGCGGAGGAAGAATGAAACGATCTATTCATTTATCCCTGATGGTACTTTTAATAGGATCTCAACCAATGTTCGCCCAAACGGTTGAGCCAAGCCTATTAGAAAAAATTTTGTTGATCGAACAGGCCATTGTCAATGATTCGATTGAACTCCCCTTTCCTGATGATGTTTCTCAACTCCTTGAAGAAGCTCAAGTATCCGAAAACCTTAACCTTTCCCTTCGTGCTCGTGCAGCTATCAACGCGTACACTCTCATGGTTCAACGAAAAAAGAATCTTCAAAATTTGAAATCGTTCGAGGAGGCTTGGAAACGTGAAATCCAAAAGCAAAATTTTAATCAAAAAAATGCCTCCTTAAACACGGTGAGTAGCGTCGCCTTGATTTTTTTGGGGGTTGGTTTGTTTGTGGTGAGCACTAGCTCTATTTTAGGCGATCATTTTTATTTCCAAATGCTGAATGCAACGCCTAACTCGCAAGCTCAAATGCAATCTTACCAAATGCTAGCCATCACCGATAACGTCAGTTTATCGGCATCCTTTGTTGCCCTAGGGGGGGCTGCAATCTTTTTTTTATCGGAATTGTTGAGGTGAGCTAGTTTGAAACCAAAAAAAGAGGGTTAATAAAAGGGTTCCCATGAAAAAAGCGGCAAAAAGCCCCTCAAAACTTTTAGGCCGCTCGCGTATCAGGGTTAGTAGCCGCTGACCATGTTGTGTTTGGCTTAGCATAAAAATGCCAAACCCCGCTAAAAAGCTGAAAACTGTTTTGAGAATTTCTTCAAAACTAGGGTGTTTAAGTTCTCCCCAAACACTCCTTCCCCAAAGTGTGCTGAAAAATCCCAGCAAATTATCTACCCCTGGGCCAAGTAAAATCAAACCAAGACCTAAAACCATGATCACGATCCTGGAGTAGAAGCGCAAGCTTGGCTCTTGCGGGCCGACCTCCGCGCTGAGGGATGACCGAGGTCTTGGCCAGAAGGGGGTTGTTAATTTGAAGGCAAGGGCAACGCTGATCACTCCCGAAACAAACAAGAGCACGGACTTGAGCTCAGTGTCCAAGGCTTGATTTAAAAGAATTTTGCCTGAATAGCCCGCAAGCCCAGGAAGTCCTGCCAGGGAAAATAGGCCTGCTAACATGAATAAAAACATGGTGCGAAAACCCAAGGACCTTTCTAGGCCCCCCCGCATTGCGTTCAACTGTCGTTCCTTTAAGGCATCTGCAAGGTGGCCATAGCCCATGAAGAGTTGGCTCTTATACAGGGCGTGGATGAGGGCATAAATCAAGGCGGCGGTGATCAACGCATAAAACCGTGGGTGGTTTGCGCCCAGGCTCACGGCGTTACCCCATGCCGAAACAATGAAACCAATTTGTGCAATCGTGGTGTAGGCCAAGACCCGTTTGATGTCTGTTTGGGAAAAGGCGATCACGTTTCCCACCACAGCCGCCAAGGAACCCGCCCATGACAAAAGAGATCCACTTTGTCCCGCTAACGGAAGTGCCAAAGCGATTCGTGTGAAGGCAAAAAGAGGGGTTTTAACCATGATGCCAGAAAGAATGGCTGAAACCGCATGGGGAGCCTGGGCATGGGCTTCCGGTAACCATCCATAAAGAGGAAGCAAGGCTGAGCGCATGATCACGCTGGTGATGATGAAGCTGATACTGACAATTACAGGCGGGCTAATCCCAGCACCTTGAGTCAGGTTCTGAGCGATTACGGGAAGCGAGAGGGAACCAGTGAGGCGGTACAAACCATAGACTCCCATCAAAAAAAAGATCATGGCCGTTCCGCTAATCAAAAGGTAGGTCAACGAAGCGAGTTTTGCGGCTTCCTTTTTTCCCATCGCAATCAAGATGTAGGAAGTAATTCCAAGGATTTCCAAGGTCACAAAAAGGTTGAATAGATCGTTGGTGAGTAAAACAGCAGCGACTGCGGCTGCTTGGATCAAATACACGATGCTGAACGTCGAGGAAGAAGGTCCCTTGCCCAAGGAGTAGAGCCACGAAAGCAAAAGGATGATGAAGCCAAGGACGGTGGCAGCCCAACTGAGGGCATCGAGGCGCCAGGCAATACCCAGGGGACCCGACCAATTACCGATGATTCCAGCAAGCTCACGTCCACCCACCACCAAGGGATATTGGAGAATGAGGAAGAAAAGGCTTAACCCCAGAGAGACAAAGGCGGTAAGACGTTGGACAAGAGGGGCAGCTTTTTCAGGCATCATTTTTGTGGTTAGGTTGATGCTTGCGCCAAAAAGGGGAAGAGCAACAGGGGCAAAGATGATCCACTCAGTTGTCATCGTGCACCTTTCGACGAATTTCATGGATATTGAAGGTCCCCGTGGTGTGATACAAATGTTTGGAAAGGGCAAGGGCAAAGGCTGAGACACAAACCCCAATCACGATGGCAGTGAGCATCAGAGCTTGGGGGAGAGGATCAACCACGTTTTTGATGCCATCTTCGAGGATGGGGGTGTTTTCCCCAAGGCGGCTTCCTTCCAAAATAAAGAGGATAACGACGGAGCTATTGAGCACACTGAGACCAAAGACCTTTTTGACTAGATTGGGGTCGAAGATGACGGCCCACAAACCCGTTAAAAAAATTAAAATGATGAAGAGCAGTTCAAAGAAGGTGTCATGATTCATGTCGCTTCATCCCACAAAAATACCAGACACAACAAACCAAGACTTGATCCAACTTTTAATCCAATCAGCACGTTGAGCATTACGATGAAGTAGACGGGCTTGATGTTCACCAAGGGGGCGATGTTTCCGAAAAATCCAACGTTCACAATGAGCCCCAGCAAGGCAGAGAGAACGATGAGGAAAAAGGTCAGGCTTTCAAGTTTTTTGAGGAAACCCCCGTTCACCAAGGGAGAGTAGACGGCCTCGCGAGTTCCCATGGCCAAAAACACGATGCCCGAGGCAATCACCACTCCCCCTTGAAAACCACCCCCCGGAGAAACATGGCCGAAGAGCATCACGTAGAGTCCAAACACCAATACGATGGGCCCAAGTTTTCCAGAGGCTACTTTTAAGAACTCGGTGCGCCGTTTTTGAATTTGGCGGGTGGGTTCATTGTTCGACTTAATTTGCAAAATACCCAAGGTACCCAGAACGCCCAATAGCAACACGATGGTTTCACCAAGGGTGTCATAGGCACGGTAACCCAAATAGATCGAACTGACCAGGTTGATGGCACCCGTGTCTTGAACCGAGGAGGCTTCGGTGTAGTCTCGAGACGAGCTGGGCCAGGGGGCTTGATCAAAAATGAGGAAAGCAATCAGCAGGGCGGCAATCAGCACTGAACTAAAAGACCATATAAAGGACCAAATTTTATTCATGGGAATCGTCTTCCTTGGTGCCCTTGATGGTCCAGAGGTAAATCACCGTCGAAACCCCTGCCCCTACGGCGGCCTCGGTGATGGCAACATCCGGAGCACGTAAAACATAAAACAGAAGGGCAGAAATTAAACTAAAAGCCGAAAGGGCGATGATGCCTGTAATAAGCTTTTTGCTCAAAATTACTGTCAGACTCAACGTGAAGAGGATGATGAGAAGGAAAAGAGTCATTCATTATCCCCCGGTTTTAGGCCTTCCTCGGGTTTCCAATGGGGAATGTTTTTTTGCCATAAGAAACGGGCGATGATGTGGCTTCCGGTGGGCGAAGAGATCATGAAAAAGCCTAAAATAATAAGGATGCGAAAAGCCATCTCCCAATTGGGCGACATGATTAAAGTTCCCAACAGCATGGATAAAATTGAAGTGGTGCTCGTAATACTACTGGTTTGAAGGCGGGACCACGCATCCGGAAAACGATAGAGACCCACCAGTCCTATCAAGCCAAAAATAATGGAAATCACATAGGCGAGGCTGGCTCCAACCTCGCGTATCCAAAAAACGATTTCTTCCATGCTTTCCTCATTCGTCTTTCTTTTTCAAAAAATGAGCCAGGGCTAAAAAGCCCAAAAAGCCAAAGATGTCGTATACCAGGGCAACATCCAGGTAGAGTGCGCGTCCTTGAAGCACACCCTGGATAACAAGAAAACCCAGAGCGAGTCCCGACAGGACGTTCAACGCAACCAAGCGGTCACCCAGGGTGGGTCCCAGGATGAGCCGCAAGAGGCTGACGGACCCAAAGGCGAGCATGATCCATGGCATAAGTTGGATGAAGAATTGACTCATACCCAAACCTTGGAAAGCGTTTTTTCAAGTCCTTCTTTGATTTTTTCGCCCGCCAAACGACGGTGTTGCGTGTCGGCATAGAACCAGAACACCGTTAAATGGTCCTCGTCCAAGTCAAGGGTGACTGTTCCCGGGGTCCAAGTGATAAAATTCGCTAAAAAAAAACGCGCGAGGTCTGATTTCAATCGAGTTCTGAAGTGAACAATTCGAGGACGACAGCTTCCCCCCAAGACCGTGACCACGATCCGGAAGCTTGAGGCATAAAAGCTAAAAAATAGCTGGAAAAACAAAACAATCAACCAAAACGGATTTGGAAAAATGTAACGCAAACTTGCTTCGTGTTCCGCTAAAAATACTCGAAAGGTGAGAGCTGAGATGAAGAGCGAGCCCACTAGTCCTGCCAGTCGAGAAAATAGGCTGGTGTCATTACTGAACATGATCCAAATTAGGTAAAAAATTGCTGAGGAGAGAACGAATCGAACCAGATTCCAAAGCGTTCTGGGATTCAATCACTCCTCCTTACTATTAAGCAGCCGGATTACTTCATCGACCGATTGAACGCTGGCCAAATTTGTTCGAAAGTCGGCATCGTGGAGGAAACGGGCAATTTTGGACAGGAGTTTGAGGTGGGTAGAGGGATTGTTCGGAGGTCCCACCAAGAGAAAAACGATGTTCACATAGTCTTTTTCTTGTTCGCTGAAAATTAGGCCCTTATCAAGGATGGCCAAGGCAATGTGGGTCTTGGTGATGGCGGCTGAATGGGCGTGCGGAATGGCACAACCCATCCCCATCAAGGTAGGGGCGAGGGCCTCACGTGCCATTACATCCTTGTACAAGGTGTTGGGGTTTAGGAGGTCTTCACACGAGGAAAGGCAATTAACAAGCTTGCGGATGAGTTCGTCTTTATTGGTTACCTTGGGGTGGATGAGGATGGCTCCTTCTGGGATGAGTGAATTAATTGGAATCATGCTACACCTCTTCCTCGTCTCGAACCAAACCCGCCACCCAATCCACTGGAACGGTAAACATTATTCCAGTTCCCATATTATCGAGACCTCCCACTATCTTATCGATTAGTGTTTTTAATCTCAAGATCACTTTTTCATCCTTGATGACTGAGAAGATAGTTTTGTTATAGGGTTTATTGCCTTTCATAAATTCTTTGAAACCCGCAAAAAGGGGAACTTCGTAAGCGAGAAACCGCCCCATGCCCTCGGAATCTAAAAGAGTTGCTCCGCTAACACCCGCCTCAACGTAGGCCTCTAAAACTTCCTCCAAGAGATCTTCGTTGTTGAGAACAAAAACGTGCAATTTCATGAGACGTTTCAAGTATGGGGCTAAAAATCGAATCCGTCAAATACTGTTGAAGTGTTTTGTAGATTATTGACCTAAATGGAGCAAATTTTTAAGATGTAGCATCATTATGAGAAAATCTCATGATAAAGGAGAAGACAATGAAAAAATTGTTCGGTATTGTTGCCCTGGCTTTGATCTTGGCATCCTGTGACGATCCCTACGCCAGTGGTCCCATCCGCATCGGTGCCATTCTTCCCATCAGTGGTCGAATTGCCGAGTACGGAATTCAAACCCGCGATGCGGCGATCCTAGCTGTTGAAGAAATCAACGCTGCGGGCGGTGTGTTGGGTCGTCAGGTCAACCTCATTGTGGAAGACGATGAAGCTGATCCAACTAAAACTGCTAATGCCTTTACTAAGCTGGTAGAACGCGACAAGATCTCAGCCCTGATCGGCGCCCTCACCTCTAACTGTTCCTTGGCCATCACCAACTTGGCCATGAGCGAGAAGATCCCCATGGTTTCACCCACCAGTACCAACGATAAGGTAACCTTGGCGGGCGATTACGTGTTCCGTGCGTGTTACATTGACAGCTTCCAGGGGCAAGTTGTTGCCAACTACGCCATCGACACCCTCAAGGCAACGCGCGCTGCCATCCTTTACGATGTTGCCAATGACTACTCCAAGGGACTGTTTGAGAACTTCAAGAAGGTTTTTGAGAGTCGTGGGGGAACCGTGGTTGCGGAAAGCTACAACACAGGGGATAAGGACTTCAACGCTCAAATCACCAAGATTCGAAGCGCCAATCCCAACGTGATCTTCTTGCCTGATTATTATTCGGCTGTTGCCCTCATTGCGGAGCAAATTCGCAACCAAGGAATCAAGGTTCCGCTCTTGGGTGCCGACGGTTGGGACGAGGTTGCTGGTAAGGCTGACACCTGGATGGTACCCGCCTTTTACTCCAACCACTATAGCCCCGAATCCCAAGATCCTGATGTTGTGAAGTTTATTGCTGCTTACAAGGCTCGCTTTGGGGTAGAACCCAACGCCTTGGCTGCCCTTGGCTATGACACTGCTAAAATCATCCTTCAGGCTATTTCTGCTGCCGGTAGCGCCCGTCCCCAAGACATTCAAAAGGCTCTTATGAATGTTTCTGGCAAATTTGTTACCGGAAATATCAGTTTCGATGCCAACCGCAACCCGGTGAAAAGCGCTGTTATGGTTGAAATTGTTGCCGGTGCCGATGGAAAACTTACCACCCGCTATGCAGGTACGGTAAACCCCTAACTCTAAAACCGATCACCATTTAAGGGAGGCTTGCAAAAGCCTCCCTTTTTCATTAGGTTTGGTGTGTGACATTATTGGCTCAGGTCCTTCAGCAAGTGGTGAACGGGCTCGCTTTGGGAAGCATTTATGCCCTTATTTCCTTGGGTTACACCATGGTCTATGGAATTGTTCGTCTCATCAATTTTGCCCATGGTGATCTATTAACCATTGGTGCCTTCATTGCTTATTTTTTCATTTTAGCGGTCGGAATCAATCCCATTACGTTAACCTTGGCAATGGTTCTTGCCATGGTCATCACTCCCCTTTTTGGCTATTCGCTGGAGCGCTTTGCCTACCGCCCTTTACGCGAGGCACCACGCATCAATAGCCTCATTACGGCTATTGGTGCCAGCATCTTGATTGAAAACGGCTTAAGGGTCATCCCCTTCATCGGCACTGAGTTTCGACGTTTTCCCACCCTCACCCTCAATCAGTGGGTCCTTATGCAAAACCTGGATGAACACGGCCAAATCATCAAGGTCACCGTTTCCCAAACCCAGCTTCTGGTGTTTGCGGTGGCAGCCCTTCTCATGCTTGTTCTTGTCCTCATCGTTGACAAAACCAAAACGGGTAAGGCCATGCGAGCCACCAGCTACGATATGAAGGCAGCAGCCTTAATGGGGATCAACGTCAATCGCATTGTGAGTATCACCTTCATCATCGGAAGTGCCTTGGCGGCAGCAGCGGGAATTCTCTTTGCCAGCAGTTACCCTCAAATTGAACCTTACATGGGCATCATGCCTGGCCTCAAGGCCTTTGTGGCCGCTGTCCTGGGAGGCATTGGAAGCATCCCCGGTGCGATGCTGGGCGGGCTTATTCTGGGCTTGGCCGAAACCCTAACCAAGGGCTTCATCTCGAGTCAATTATCCGATGCCGTGGTTTTTCTCATCTTAATCATCATTCTCATGGTGCGTCCCAGTGGGCTTTTGGGACAGACCATTAAGGAGAAGGTGTGAAGACCTCTCAAAAATTTTTTCTTTTATTTGGGCTCGTGTTCGCTTTTTTGGTGGTGTTCTCAATCTTGGTCTATTTTCGAATTCTTGACCGATATTTTTCGCGCCTTCTGTTATGGGGAGCCATTCAATCCATCATTGCCATTTCTTTGAACCTCATCACGGGTTTTACTGGTCAACTTTCGCTGGGCCAAGCGGGCTTTGTGGGTCTAGGTGCTTACACTACCGCCATCCTGACAACCCAGGGCTGGCCCTTTTTGTTTGCCCTCTTGCCTTCGCTTGCCATTGCAGGTTTGGCGGGCTTCCTTGTTGGCTGGCCTAGCCTTCGCCTTCGCGGGGACTACCTTGCCATCATGACCCTAGGTTTTGGGGAGATCATTCGCTCCCTCATCATCAACCTCCCTGACCTGACTGGGGGGGCTTCTGGGTTTAAGGATATTCCCGGTTTTCATCCTGATGGTGATCTCAATCGACTATTCTTATTTTTGGGCATTTTTATTTCGTTTTTTTTAGTCCTTTTCCTGGTGGTCAACCTGATTCGTTCCAGTTACGGGCGTGCCATCATCAGCGTTCGCGAAGACGAGATTGCTGCCCGTTCCATGGGAGTTGATATTCAACTGGTCAAAATTGGCGCTTTTACCCTTTCTGCCTTGATTGCGGGGTGGGGGGGAGCCCTACAGGCCCCCTTCCTGAACTATCTTGCCCCTAGTAGCTATGATTTTCTCAAGAGTGTGGACTTTGTGGTCATCATTGTTCTAGGGGGAATGGGCAGCATTACGGGAACCATCCTAGCTGCCTTTGGACTGACCTATTTGCAAGAGTGGCTTCGATTTTTGGGCGATTACCGCATGGTGATCTACCCACTTTTGATGATTTTGATGATGCTTTTCAGACCTCAAGGCTTGATGGGCGGAAGAGAGTGGACCCTGGAAACTTTTATCCGGAAGAAAATCTCAGATTCCAAGGTAGGCAATCATGGATAGTCTCCTCAAGGTTGAAGATGTCAGCATTCAATTTGGGGGGCTCAAAGCTGTCAGTGATTTTTCCCTTGACCTGAGGTCTCGAGAATTAGTGGGCTTAATTGGCCCAAACGGGGCGGGCAAAACCACGGTTTTTAACATCCTGACGGGGGTTTACCTTCCTCAAACCGGCACCATCCTTTATCGTGATCGGTACGAACGCCTCATTCATTTGGAGGGGCTTTCCCCCAACAAGATCACCCAGCTTGGCCTAGCTCGAACCTTTCAAAATATCCGTCTGTTTTCCAACCTCACCGTTCTAGAAAACGTGTTGGTCAGCCACCACTTCCGGATTCAGTACAACTGGCTCGAAGCGGTATTCCGGCTTCCCCGATTTTGGCAAGAAGAAACGCGCATCAAGGAACAAAGCCTAGAGCTTCTTGAGATATTTGGAATGGCCAACCTTGCCCACCAACGCGCAAGCCAGCTACCCTACGGTCAACAGCGCAAGCTAGAAATCGTTCGTGCCCTAGCAACCCAGCCCCGATTGTTATTGCTGGACGAACCAGCGGCGGGGATGAACCCCCAGGAAACCAGGCAACTGATGGAATTGATCCAATTTATCCGAGAGCGTTTTCACCTAACCATCCTTTTAATTGAACACGACATGAGCCTGGTAATGGGCATTTGCGAGCGTATCCTTGTGTTGGACTACGGGCGTATCCTTGCTGAGGGGCGTCCCGAAGAGGTTCGAACAAATCCGGAGGTCATACGAGCGTATCTGGGAGAGGTCAGCGGTGCTTAAGATCAGCAACTTAGAAGTTTTTTATGGATCAATTAAAGCGGTACGTGGGGTCGATTTTGAGGTCAATCGGGGTGAGATCGTCACCTTGATTGGGGCAAATGGGGCGGGTAAAACGTCCATCCTCCATGCTCTGAGTGGTCTCATTCCGCACAGCGGGGATGTTGAACTCGAGGTTGACGATAAATCAGTATCGCTTCAACGAATGTCCGCTAACGAGCGGGTTGGGCTGGGTTTAGTTCAGGTTCCGGAGGGAAGGCGCGTTTTTGGAAATCTCAGCGTTTACGATAATCTTCTTCTTGGGGCTTATTTGCGCCGAGATTCCCTTAAAAAGGATTTCGAAGCAATTTTTCAACGTTTTTCACGCCTCAAAGAGAGGCAGCACCAACGTAGTTCCACCCTGTCGGGGGGGGAGCAGCAAATGCTTGCCATTGGCCGTGCCCTGATGTCCAAGCCTAAAATTCTTCTCATGGATGAGCCCAGTATGGGCTTGGCCCCCCTCCTCGTCAAAGAAATTTTTCGAATTATTCAGGATATCAATTCCGAAGGGGTTACGATCCTACTTGTTGAGCAAAATGCTCACATGGCTCTTCAAATTGCCAATCGCGCTTATGTTCTTGAAACTGGAAAAATTGTGGCCAGTGGTTTTTCAAAAGAACTTATCCAAAGTGAGGCAATCAGGCAGGCGTATTTAGGTGGTTAACTGGTGCCATGGATGAGTTGACATTGTCAAATTATCCTTTAGAATAAGGCCAGGAGGTAAGGCTGTGTACGTTCGCGCGCGCATGACGCCGAATCCTATATCTGTTCCACCTGAAACCCCCGTTACCGAAGCACAGTTATTGATGAAAAAACAAAAGATCCACCGTTTACCGGTGGTGGATCGAGAAGGCAGACTGAAGGGGATAGTAACCGAAAAAGACATCCTCTACGCGAGTCCCTCACCCGCCACCAGCTTAAACGTTTACGAAATGAGCTATCTCCTAGCCAAACTTACCGTTGGCGAGGTAATGTCAACCAATGTTTTAAGCATTCACGAAGATATGCCCCTCGAAGAAGCGGCACGTCTTATGGCTGAAAACAACATCAGCGGTCTTCCTGTCATGCGTAACGGCCAACTGGTTGGTATGATCACCGAAAGTGATCTTTTTGAAGTGTTCCTTGAAATGCTTGGGGGCTGGGAAGATGGATTACGCGCCACTGTTCGAGTTGATGATCACATGGGCTCTTTGGCCAAGATTACCACAGACCTCGCCAAAAGTGGGGGTGATATTCGAGGGGTGGGTTTTTTTCACGCAGAGGCAAGCGGGCATGCTTATTTGACTCTAAAGGTTCGTGGCTTGTCAAAAGAGGTACTCGAAAAATCACTCTCTCCTAATGTGGAAGAAGTGATTGACATTCGTTAGCAGGAGGAAACATGTCCGTTCAAAAGGGATGGCTCTTCGTCAAGGTGGGAAAAACGCAAATCATTCCCATTTACGTCAAAATAGTGACCATCTTCCTCTTTTTAATCTTGATCTCCAACTTGACAACAAATTTCATCAATTTGATGATGAACCGTTCAGAGATTGTGCGCCTTGGGGCAGAACTTCTTACTAAGGAACTCAAAGAACTTTACATCTTTTCTTCAAATCAGTATGAAATTTACATTTTTGATGGAGATATGCCTGCTTCAAAACAAGCTCTTGAAGCGGCAGCGTCTACAAACTTACGTCTTTCGCATAGCACGGCTTTTGGAGTTTCGCCAACGGGTGAGGTAAAATTTTTCTCCTTAAAAGAGGATCAACCTTCCTTCAAGTTTGATGATTTGACCTTTTTGGATGCATGGAATCAAAAACGCTCACAAGGGGTAGAAGACGGCGAAGCCCGATTTCGTTTGAATGGAAAATCATATTTTGGCTATTATAAATACCATCCATCGTGGGAACTATACCTTGTTCGTGCCGAACACGAAGAAACATTTTACAGCGAGATTTGGGGAATTTTTATTCGAGTGGGTGTCATTATCATTCTTTTAACCGCGGCCATTGCCTGGTTGGGGATTTACTTACTCAAACGTATTTTTAAGTACGTTCAGGTCATTACCGAATCGCTTTTTGAAATGCAACGTTCCCAGGAGCTCCATCTCATCAACATGGAAGGAGCCTCCAATGATGATATTACATATTTGGGGATGAGTTTTAACTCGCTTTCTACTACCATTAAAAACCTCATGAACATTTTCAAAAAGTTTGTGACAAAAGACGTGGTGCAGCAGGCTTATCGTCAGCGCTACGTTAGCCTTGCAGGAACCCAAAAAGAATTAACAATTTTGTTTTCAGACATCAAGGGCTTTACGTACATGACTGAGACCTTGGGCACTGACATCATCAACTTGTTGAACCTGCATTATGACCGAGCGATTCGCCTCATCCAACAAAATGAGGGCATTATTGGAAGTATTATTGGTGACGCCCTGCTGGCCGTTTTTGGCACCCTTGAAGGTACAGAAAAACAACGGAGTTTTTTAGCTCTTAAGTCTGCATTCCACATTCAGGAGGTGGCTGATCAGCTGCGCCAAGCAATGGCAAAAAAGAAAGAAGAACTACTTGCACTTAAGGGAGAGTTGACACCTCAGGAAGAGGCAGTGTTTAAGGCCGTCCTTTTGGAGGTTGGTGTTGGACTCGATGGCGGAAAGGTTTTTTATGGGAGAATCGGTTCTTATGTTCACATGACCAACACCGTAATTGGAGATAACGTCAACAGTGCTTCTCGCTTGGAAGGGTTAACCCGCGTGTACAAAGTGCCAATTGTCGTCAGTGATCAAATTCAACGTGAGGTGATGGAAGTCAATTCTACCCAGTACTATTTCCAAGAGTTGGACACGGTCCAGGTTAAGGGAAAAACAACCGGTAAAAAGGTTTTCTGGCCTATCGAACAAGCTAAACTCAACGATGACTTAAAAACAAAATTGCAAATGTTTCAGGAAGGACTCAGACTTTACTACGAGGGAGACTGGCAGGAGGCTAAGAAGGTTTTCAAAAAAACAGATCTTCCTACAGTGCAGATTTTCATGGAGAGAATTCAAGCAGTTAAAAATCCCCCCTTGGGATGGAGTGGCATATGGACAATGACAACCAAGTAGAATCAACCCTTGTTGAGGCAAAACGACATTTTTTGAATGTCAAAATTGATGATGACACCCCCTTCGAGCACTACAGCCTTGAAGAGGAGTTTACCAAATCAAGAAAAAACCACCAGGCCTATGTCTACCTAAGCCTTTTGGGGGCTCTAGCGTTTAGCGTTTTTTTAGCCTGGTTGGTGGTGGTCATTCTTGATGCGACACGAACCGTCAATCCTGCGGTTATTGACAATTTTCAGGAATTGCGACTCCGAGATGTTTTCAATGCCGCGCGTCAGAACGAACAGACCCTTGCTAATTTGAACCGTGAAATTGCTGGTCTCAACGATGAGCTCAAACTCAAGGTAGAACAAGTGCGATCGGAAACACAGGCGGCGATTCAACTACTCAGCCAACGTCGTATGACAGCACAACAGCGCATCACAGAACGAAGCAATCTTTTAAGTCAGCAAAATACCCAAATTCGAGAGTTGGAACGCGAGTACAAAGCAAAAATCACAGAACTCGAGGACAAGAAAAAAGAAATTGAAGCTAACATTCAATCTTACCAGCAACGATTATCTCAAGCCGACCAAAAACGCCAGATGATTTTACGTAGCTCTGAGGAAGTGAGCCAACGGCAAACAGCGGTTTTGGAATCAAGTTACAACGAACGACTTAAGCAACTTGAGACGCAGTCTCGCGATTCTTTGCAGGCTGAACGTCAGTTCCATGAAGAATACGTCAAACTACTGCAGGAGCGTCATGAAGAAGAAATCAAGGCGACCATCCTCCGTTACAATCCCATTGTTGAAGAGGCAGAAATTTTATCCATTCTACAACTTCAACTAGACGATTCGATTCAGCGGGGCGAATTCATCCCTCTCTTAGAAAGAGAGGGAGTCTGGACTCGAAGCGATTACAATTTGGTCAACCTACGGTTCGAGCAATTGATGAGCCTCTGGGAGCGTCTTCGTGCCGTTCCCTACGAAAATTCCGTACCACCCATCCTCGATCAACTCAAGCGCTTCAGTCTTTTAACATTGGGAAAAATGGACGAACTTCAACAGAAAATAGCCCAACGCCTCGAACAGAAAAACGATAAAATCGAAGAGCTTGAGGGGGTCATTGTATCCCGAAATGAAAAAATTACCCAGCTCAATGATGAAATTTCCTATCGTGAACGTGTTTTAACAGCTTTTGCCGATTCCTTGGCTGAAAATGGTTTTGTGTATCGGATACTCTCTCCCCAGTCTATTCAATTACGGTTAAAAACTGGGGTTGATGTCCAAGTAGGCCAGCAAATAACGGCACGGTTAAATCAGGATAACATCGCCACCTTGGAAATCATTAGGACCGATGATGGGATTTGGGCCCGAACCCTTAATCTCGTCCGTCCGAATCGGCCGGTTCGTCTACTCGATCGTGTCGTTATCCCCCCCACAGCCCCTTGATATGGAAGGGCTGGGTTTCTATAATTCAAGCCAATTCCTACGATCGAGGTTAAAAAATGGCAAAAATTAGCGTGGATCGGCTGCGTAACATTGGGATTAGTGCGCACATCGATTCGGGTAAGACCACGCTCACTGAGCGAATTTTATTTTATTGTGATCGAATTCATCAGATTCATGAGGTGAAAGGTAAGGACGGCGTTGGGGCTACCATGGACTCCATGGAATTAGAGCGCGAACGCGGGATCACCATCCAATCAGCGGCAACGAACGTTAATTGGAAAAATACAGTCATCAATATCATCGACACTCCGGGGCACGTGGATTTCACCATTGAGGTGGAACGTAGCCTTCGTGTTTTGGATGGGGCTGTTTTAGTCTTGTGTTCGGTGGCTGGTGTTCAGTCTCAGACCATTACCGTTGACCGTCAAATGCGGCGCTATAAGGTTCCCCGCATTGCCTTTGTCAACAAGTGCGATAGGGTAGGCGCCAACCCTTTTCGCGTTCGTGATCAAATTCAAGAAAAACTGGGGCTGAATGCTGTCATGATTAACCTTCCCATTGGTTTGGAAGACAAGCACCAGGGGGTTATTGATCTCATTGACATGAAGGCAGTCTATTTTGAGGGGCAGGATGGGCGTGAGGTGGTTCGAAAAGAAATTCCGACCGAATACCTCAAGCAAGCCGAGGAGTACCGTGAAAAACTTCTGGATGCCGCCTCAATGTACAATGATGAGCTTGCTGAACTTTACCTTGAGGGAAAGGAAATTCCAAACGATCTCTTACGCAAGGCAATCCGTGCTGGTACGGTGAGCCTTTCCTTGGTTCCGGTCATGAGCGGTTCGGCTTACAAAAACAAGGGTGTTCAAGAACTTTTGGATGCGGTGACCTACTACCTTCCCAATCCTACCGATGTCGAAAATACCGCACTCAATTTGGATGACAACGAGTCGCCTTTTATTGTTAAAGTGGATGACAACGAGCCCACCATTGCCCTTGCCTTTAAGTTGGACGATGGACAATACGGTCAGCTCACTTACGTTCGAGTGTATCAAGGCCATATCGCCAAAGGACTCGAACTAGTAAATACACGCAGTAAGAAGAAGTTCAAGGTAGGCCGTTTGGTAAAACTCCACGCTTCAACCATGGAAGACATTGAGTATGCGGGGGCGGGAGACATTGCTGCGTTATTTGGAATCGAATGTGCCAGCGGTGATACCTTTTGCAGTCCTAATCTCAACGTTGCGATGTCGAGTATGTATATTCCCAACCCCGTTATCAGTCTCGCCATAGAACCTGCAGATAAAAAGAGCGCAGACCAGATGGCAAAGGCACTCAACCGCTTTACCAAAGAGGACCCCACCTTCCGTACCTATGTGGACCCAGAGTCCAACCAAACAATTATTCAAGGGATGGGTGAGCTACACCTTGAGGTATACATAGAGCGCATGCGTCGCGAGTACAAATGTGAGGTTACCACGGGTGCACCCCAGGTAGCCTATCGAGAAGCCATCTCTCAGCGTGCTGATTTTAACTACACCCACAAAAAGCAAACAGGAGGTGCTGGTCAGTACGGTCGGGTGGCGGGCTACATTGAACCCATTGACTTGGAGGAGGGCAAGAATTACGAGTTTGTTGACCAGATCAAGGGTGGTGTGATTCCCAACGAATTCATACCATCCTGTGATAAGGGTTTTCAAACCGCTATTCAAAAGGGAACCCAAATTGGCTTTCCAATCATTGGAGTGCGCGTTGTCATCAACGACGGACAGTACCACCCGGTAGACTCCTCGGATATTGCCTTCCAAATGGCAGCCATTGGTGCCTTCCGCGAAGCCTTCCCCAAGGCAAATCCAGTGATCCTTGAGCCCATCATGAAGGTGTCGGTGGAGGGACCAACCGAGTTTCAGGGAAACATCTTTGGTTCCATCAACCAGCGTCGGGGTGTTATTCTTGCCTCAACGGAAGAGGGGAGCTACTGCCGAGTTGAGGCTGAAGTTCCCCTAAGTGAGATGTTTGGTTACAGTACCGCCTTGCGCTCGATGACCCAGGGTAAGGCAGAGTTCACCATGGAATTTTTGCGTTACGCCAAGGTGCCTTCTAATGTGTCAGAGGAATTGAAAAAGGCCTATGAGGCAAAACGCAAAGCAGAACAAAATAAGTAGAGGGGTGGAAAATGTTAAAATCGATGATTATTCAAAGTAGTCCGTTACGCATTCTTGATTCTACCCTAGGTGGAGGATTGGGAGTGGGAAATCTTGGTCTCATTTCTTCCGTGCATGGGCTGGGAAAAACTGCAGCCTTGGTTCATATTGCCATTGATCAAATGTTTCAGGGGCGTCACGTGCTTCATGTCACCTATCATAAAAAGCCCGATAGTACGATCAGTTATTATGAAGAAATTTTTCATGAAATCAGTAGGGCTAAGCAGCTTGAAGGATCCATTGAAGTTCACGAAGAGATCATTCGAAACCGATCCATCATGAACCTTGAAACCTATGACTTAGAGCATCTCTTGGAAGGTCTTGAGCTGCGCATCAATCAAGGTGGTTTTAGCATCAACACCTTGATCATTGAGGAATTTGATTTTGAGAAAGCCGGTGCCGATTCGGCTGACCGTTTGAAAGAAATTGCCAAAAAGAAGAACCTTGAAATCTGGGTAAGTTACTCCTTTTCCAAAGAACATTCCCACGATGAACTCACCCCTTATCTTCATGCCTTTGATGTAGTCATGACACTGCGTGCCTCTGGGAAGCATATTCACCTGGAACTAGAAAAGGCACATGGCAGACCCATTCAAGATCCCCACCTACTGCTTGATCCCAAAACACTCTTGATCGTCAAAGAATAAGAATGAGGGGCGCATGGCCACCTATACCCTGAAAAGGGTTCAGTCCTGGGATGAAATCTTTCAAGATTTTCAGCCTGGGACTGAATTGTTTCAGGAAATCAACAATTTATTCGCTGAAAACCATCCTGTTATTCTTGTCCAATCCGAGCTACTTAAGCGTTGGCTTCAGCTGCGATTTTCTGAAATGGGTTGGGTGTTTCTGCCAAATTGGCAATATCCATCAAGTTTTTTCAAAAAAATTTGGCAGGAAACGGAGATCCAAACTGAACACCTTTTAGAAAATTCAGAGCTTCCTTTCTTTGCCTTGAAATATGCTAAATTCAAGGACTATGCCACCGCCCAACAAGCAAGCGAGATCTTAATTAAATACACTGAAAATTTTCCAGAGATTTTAGAAGAGTGGAGTAAGGATACTGAAAAAGCTCTGAAGCCCGAAGAGGTGGTGGAACATCTTTGGAGAGCCTGTCTTGACGAAGGCCGTTATCCCTTGGGATGGCATCTTTGGAAACTTTCGCAAAACACTTTCAGAACTGAAGGGTTTTCAGCCGTTTCCAAGATCATCATCTTAGGGTCCTCGTTTTTAAGTGTGGTGGATCAAAAATTCTTGCTGGCCTTGTCACAGTCCCTTCCGGTAGTTCACTACCTTCTCGAACCGCGCTTCAAACCGGAAGGCACGAGTGTTCACCGACTTACCCTTGACCTCCTTCGTGATCAACCTGGGGTAGAGATTCAAGGTCCTCCGTCAAAGTCAACCGATAGAGAAATTCGTTTAACGGCGTGTTGGGGAGAGCGACGCGAATTGGAGGTAGCTCTTGATGACATTTGCCATCTCTTGAATCAGGAGCCCAACCTTCAACTACAAGACATCGGGCTGGTTAGCTTGGATTGGGCGAAATATCGTTTGTACTTGAATGCACTCTTGGATCCTGCCTCACCCGAAGACGATCGGGCGTCTGTCAAAGCAAACCAAGAGATTAATTTTTCGAATTCCTCCCTTCTCGGAGGCCCAGTTCTGACGTACCAACTTGAAGAACCCTCGCCTGTTTGGGAGAATTGCTTTTCGTTGTTACGGATTTGGTTGGAACTTAGCTTAGAAACTTGGACTCGTTCTAAAATCACTCATTACCTCAACCACTTTTGGATAAAAACACATCTTGAACTTGACCAAACTGATGACTGGGAGGCTTGGTGTGAACAAACTCAATTCCGATGGGGTAATGATGTAGCAGAGGTTGAGAAGCTGAGCCCACGGGTAGAGGTGCACGCTAGCTTGGAGGAAGCTTGGGGACGTTTTGTTCAGTCCTTGACAGCTGATGAAACATTCATCCCCATCCCAAATTGGTACCAAGTAAAGCACTTTGCAATCATCAAAGCTCATCTCGATTTGTTAGATGAAAAATTGGTGAAGGGCATCGAAGATGGAAGAACTTGGGGACAGTGGGCTAAGGTTTTTCACGACTTGGTGGAAGAGGTGATTCAAACCCACTACAGTCTATATGAGGAGGCGGGAGGACAATTTTTCATCTCCAAGGTTTTTTCTCTTTTTGAGGTGCCCCAAGCCTATGTTGATTTACCTTGTACGGCCAAGGATTTTGCTGATTTTTTGTTGCCTAAGCTACGAATCGATGGGTTTCGACCTCAGCTCTTGGTTCAGGGGCTAAGTCTAGGAAATCCTGAGCGGTTTCGGGGAATCCCCTTTGACACCCTTGTTTTATTGGGGATGAACGAGGACTTCCCTCGTCAAGACGTCATCTCGCCGTATGACGTCATTTTTACTGAAAAGGAACGGTGGGAAAAACTCCTCCCCCGAGCCCGTGCCTTGGGAAAATTTAACAGGGACATGACCCTTTTTTATGACACGGTGTCGCAGGCTAAAAAGCGAATTTGGATTTATTATTCGGGTTTTGCCTTGACCAAGGATGAGTTGAAACGACCTTCACCTCTTGTGGAGGAATTTGTAAGAAAAATTGAACACCATCGAGTTAATTCAGTCATCAAGATGACAAAAACCAGCATTTACCACTTTGAGCGCTATTACGAGGGCGATACCGAAAAAACCTTTTACAAAAATTACGCCGATGTAGGTCAAAAGCTATCCCAAACCAAGAAAATAGAGGATGAGTGGACACCTGAACCCTATCGTCGCTACTCTCAACAAAAAACCAGGCTCTTATCCCCCTCGGAAATTTTTAGTACCTGTAAGTACCCGCTGAGTTCCTACCTAAAATTTCAATTGGACTTTTATGCTCCGTGGTTTACCCAAGGTGATGAGGAAAATTCTGACATTGAAGAGTGGGACGGTGAGGCAAATCAATATCTCAATCTTCTCTTAAGTGAATGTGTGGGAGAGAAACTATTTGATTTATCTGAAGCAACTGACATCCTTCTAAACCAATATAAGCATAAACTTGAATCTGGAGCTTTTGGGAAATGGCGTGAAAAATCAGAGGGTTTAGCCGGTTCTATGAAAGAGGCCTATGAGCTTTATGAGACCGTGCATACAAAATATCATGATTATTCGGTTATGCATACCTATTTTTCTGACAACTATTACCTTTTTACCAACAAAGGTAGTAGTGTCTTGGTTGTTGTCCCAGATCTCCATCCTGATAATCTTCGGTACGACCAACTGATAACCCTTCTTTGGATTTTTTCTCACATCAATGCCAACGGTCTGAATTTCCCTTCCGAAATATTCTCCATCAATTCGGATAAGAAGAGTGAAATTCCGAATACTACTTTTTTTCAAAAAAATTTTGCAACTTTTGATATTTTTTCTGATATTGCGCCCTTCTACCTAAAAGAACCCTTTATGGTGCCGTTTGAGCAGAATTATTCCTTAGACCCAACCAAAAAAAATCGTAAAACAGATAAACCAGTTGAATTTTATTATCAATCTTTACTTTCTCAGATCGATGAGCCAAACGAAATGAAACAACGATATCGGTATGAGCTGATTTATCTAATTCAAGGAAAGCGGCTTCCTAAATATCCTCCCAAGTGGTTTCAGGAACAGTATAAAAGCTGGGTTGAGATAATGAGGAAATTGTTGGGTGGTTAGGCGGTTGTTGAGTGAGTAACACGGGGAATTTTCTCAGCTGGAATGCCAATGAAGCGGACACAGAACCAAGGTCCTGGACTGGAGAGTCGCCACTCTTGCTTGAGGCCAACGCGGGCACCGGAAAAACCTACAGCTTGGTGCGCATCGTCAAAAAGCTAATTTTGCTGCAAGGAATTGACCTCGAGAAAATTGTTATTTTGACCTTCACTAAAAAGGCGGCCCGTGAGATGCGGGAACGTCTTCATGAACTCTTATTAAAAGAAGTAGAGAGACATGAAGGTAATAAATTCAGCCTTGCCCTCCAACAGCTGTCTTACTCCCAAATCACGACCATCCACAGCTTTTGTTTTTGGATTATTCGGCAGTTTCCTGAGGTTTTTGGAATTTCTCATGAAGTCAAGCTCATTTCAGACAAGGAACTGATGTCGGACTTGGTGACTACCTATCTTCGCCAAACCGAGATCATGAAGTTATTCCCTAATCACGAACAACCAATTCCGGTCGAACTATCAGACCTCAAAAACCATATCGTTCAAGTTGTCAATCACAATCAGGCTCTTTTAAGTAAAAGTTATGACTATATCAGTTATCAAAATTGGGAAAAAAAGAAAATCAGTGATTTTTACTACAAAACCACCTTGGACTTTGATTCAAATCTAAAGGACAAATTTAAGGGCCAAAAACTGTCTTATCAAGAGATGATCCGTTTGGTTTATGAAAAATTGGTCGTCGAGGGCTTTAAAAACCAACAACCTAGTAACTTAGTTTTGAAATTACGAAGTCGTTTTCAAGCCTGTGTGGTGGATGAATTTCAAGATACTGATTTGTATCAGTGGGAAATTGTTAAATCAATTTTTGAGTTAGGACAAACTCCGGTTGTCGTGATTGGTGATCCTAAGCAGAGTATTTATGCCTTCCGCGGAGCTGATTTGAGGGTTTATCAGAGGGCAAAAGAGGAAATCAAGGCGGCTGGGGGAGTGTGGGCAAGGCTGACCACGAACTATCGCACGGTGCAGGGGTTACTTCATAAAACTAACTGGCTCAGTGCGGCTATTTTTCACTCCACGGGGGAAAATTGGGGGAAACTCACCTACCAGAAAGACCAAAACGAGTGGTCTCGTCCTTGTGACGAACAAGATCTCAAAATTCGTTGGGCGGACAAAACGAACAACGAGGTCCCAACCCTACAATGGATTGATTTCGTCAAGCCAGACTCTATCGCTGAAATTCGCGAACAATTTATTAAGGAAATAATAAAGGCTATTCCCCAGCTGATTGGCCGATCAGTTGAGGTCAAATCGGAAGGGGGGTGGATGACTCGTCCGTTGACCTATGCCGATATTGCGGTTCTTGCCGACCGAAATATGACCTTACAGAAAATAAATAAAGAGTTAACCCAAAGTGGGATCCCCTCAATTGTGGTGGGCAAGGCTGACATCTGGCAGAGCGAGGCGGCTTACGAGCTTCACCGTTTATTTCGATTTTTGGAGAGACCCACCGACTCCGCACGCAGACGCGCCCTTTTGTTTGGGGTGTGGGCTCAAGCCGATCTGAATGATATCGAACAAGAACAGAGCGCACTCAACATGCGCTTGGAAAAGCACTTGGTGCAGGGCTTAGACTTTTACAACCGTCATCAGTTTTCTGCTCTAATTAACTGGGTGAGTTTGTGGTCCCCCAATTGGTTAGTGCAACTCCTCACCCAAAATCGTGGGGAACGCCTCCTTACCGATCTTTATCACTTAATGGATCTTGCCACTGAGGCGGCGAACAATCGGATATTTCAATCCAAGACACCACTGGAGTGGGTTGAACAAAATTTCATGACACCAACTGACAGTGAGGAGATTGAAGACATTCGGTTGGACAAGAGTTCGGACGCGGTCCGCCTTCTAACCTTGCACAATTCAAAAGGCTTGGAGTTTCCCGTGGTGTTTTTGATGTATGGTCTAGGCTATGAGAGTATCAATTATACGCAAAATGGACTTGCGGTTTACCGTGGGGAGAGTGCAGGGCTAGAAAAGGGCCACTGGTGGTTTGCCAACAATTTAAAGGATTTTGGAAATGAGCAGTTGGTCAATTCACAAACTTTTCAGGGAGATAGCCTCAAAGAGGGAATTAGTCAAGACAGAGAGTTAGAAGAAAAGCGTCTATGGTACGTGGGCATCACACGAGCACAGTTGGCGCTTTATCTTCCCCATTCAATGAATACCCCTAATAGGGCAAAGATTCGGAACCTTTTTTCTTGGTTTGATGACTTCAAAGAAAATTTAAGCGGTGAAGAGCAGCAGGAGTTTGAGCAAATTTTCAAACCTCAAAAACCAACACAAATTTCCGTACAGGACAAAGGCGAACCGTCAATCCAAACCAGCTTCAAAACCGAGTTTCTTCAATTGAACTATAGCTGTCCCTTGCCTTTGATTACTAGTTTTAGCAACGAACACAACAAACGCCAGCGTCAGCCTCAAAAAGAGATGGAGAATGCCGAGTCTCGAGAGACCGATGAATCAGCGTTTACCCCAAATGACACCGACCTCTTTGGTGGGACCTGGTTTGGAAATCTATTTCACAAGGCGATGGAGCTATGGAATTGGACGAGCAATCCTGATCCCCAAATCGTATTAGATAACCCGAACCTTGCTACCATTCTCAACGAAAATCCTTTTGAAGAATTCGATCGTGGTAAATTATTAACCTATCTCGAAAAATTGATGCGCAACACGCTCAGTGTACCTCTTGTGGGTCTGGACTGTTCACTCCAACAACTTCAACCCCAGCAACTCAAAAAGGAAATTTCCTTTTTGAACCATGAATCTGACAACCATCGATTTGTAAAGGGGGTCATCGACGTTTTGATACTCTTGAAAAACCGATTCTACATCATTGATTACAAGACCAACTTGCTCAAGTCCTATGACCAAGCCTCTCTAGAGAAAGCAATGCAAGAAAACGACTACACCCTGCAAGCCCAATTTTACGCCGAGGCAGTGAAGAAGCATCTGAAAAACCTAACGGGTAGTAATTACCGCTTTGGTGGTTGCCTCTACCTCTTTGTACGCGCCTTAGATGTCGATTCGGGGGCTTTAGGTCAGTATTATATTAAGGGGGAATGAGTTCATGGGTCAATGGACTGAAGCGCTTGTTCGTAGTCTTGTCAAGGTGAAACCCAAGGCTTCCGAATTCAAAAATTTGCTTTGTTTTTTGCTTGAATTCATGCAACACGGCCACACAGCCATTCCACTCCAGGACGAGGTCCTCCGCCGTTGGGTGGAGGTGATTAACGACGAGGGGCAAAACTCGTTTTCTCTAGAAAGTATTCTCTCCGAACTTGACAAACTGAGGTCTCAAACCACCGCCCTTGAGCCCTACCTTATCATCGAAGAGGGGCATTTGGTCTGGGGCTTAGACAAATTTAAGGAGAATCAAATTGCCTGCCTTTTGAAGGAAAAGTTGAATAACACCTCTTCATTGGAGGATTTTTATTCAACGCAGACCTCTGACGAGCAAGATCAAGCCCTCTTAAAGATGAAAAGGGCTCCCGTCCTCACGCTTGTGGGTGGACCTGGAACGGGAAAATCTCATGTCATTTTTCGCTTTTTAGAATCGCTTTCAGAAAAGGATAGGCAAGAGTGCGCCGTGGTGGCACCGACTGGGAGAGCCGCAAGCCGTTTGAACGAAGTGCTTCAAGGGTTGGGGGTGACAGCAAAAACCGTGCACAACCTGCTTCGTCTCTACCCCAAATACGGCGTTGAATTGAGTTATCACTCCGTCAACAATCCCTTACCCTATCAGCTTGTCATCGTGGATGAAACTAGCATGCTTGATCAGGATCTTTTCCTAGCCCTCGTGTCAGCCATGACGACTCAAGCGCGCCTCATCCTGGTGGGGGATGAACATCAGCTTCCCAGCGTGCTCAACGGGGCAATTCTCCGTGATATCGTAGACTTTTTTCAGAAAGACCCCGAGCGTAAAAAACATTACCTTGCCGAATTAAAAACCAATCGGCGCATTTTGGAAAGTGAAAAAGCAAAACAGCTCGCCAATTTATTTCAAGAAATTCGCGATTTTGGTTCAGGGAGTGAGTTGCCCAATTTTGACGCAATTCAACATGTTCAAGAATTTAATCGCGATAAGCTACTCGATGAATATGCTGAACATTGGAAACAAAAAATCAACCATCTGCCAAATGATCCTCAAGATCTTGATCGTTGGCTCAAGGATGTTGTGCTGCTTTTGCCTTTGCGGCGCGGGGATTGGGGAATCGAAAAAATTCAAATCGACTTGAAACGGAGATTAAAACCCGCTCAAAATTTTTTTGAGGGTATGCCGCTGATGGTTAGATCCAACCAACCCGCTTTGGGTTTATCAAACGGCGACAGGGGACAGCTACGCCTGGACGGAGGTCGATGGGAGGTTATTTTTCCTCAATCCAACATGATGAAACTCAAGCGGGTTCCCCTTTCGCAGATTCAAGATTATGAAGATGGTTTTGCGCTCACCATTCACAAAAGCCAGGGCTCGGAGTTTGATAAGGTGGTGTTGGTTATTCCCGAGGGAAGCGAATTGATGATGAGTAAGGAACTTTTGTACACCGCTGTCACACGCACCAAAAAAGAACTGGTTCTTTATGCCTCAAACGAAATCCTCAAAAAATGTTTAGAAAATCAATTTTCCCGCCACACCTTACTAAGCACGAGGTTGCGTTCACGCTAATTTTTGCATTCACATCATTCCAATTTGCTGAAATTGGGTTACACTATAATTATGGATAAAGGCACTTTGATCACCCCACTTGATGCGATGGATGTAGTTGAGCACATGCTTGATGCCTTTGCTCTACACGAGATACTACTGGACAAGTTTGGTAACCCGATTGACTATATCTTTCTGGCGGTGAATTCAGCCTTTGAACAAATGACGGGATTTAAGGGCGAAGACCTCATCGGTCACCGCGTCAAAGAAATCATTCCCAATCTCGAACCAATTTGGATTGAACGATATGCTCAAGTAGCCCTAACAGGAGTTTCAACCATCTTTCGGCACTATGACATTAACCTAAAAAAATGGTGGCAGGTTACAGCGTTTTGCCCCCGCTTGGGGCGTTTTGCCGTGTTTTTTCGTGATATCACGGTAGATGTTTATGAAGAGAATGAAAATCTCATGCTCCGCCAACTCAACGAAGTTTTGTATCGGTTTAGCCGCCGTGAGTGGCCGGATGAAAACAGCATTATCAGCGAAGCCTTGATAAAGGTATTGGAACTTTCAGAATCACAAGAGCTCTGTCATTATCTCAAAGAACCTGAACGAACGGTGAATCACTTTGTTTGTTTGGACCACCCAAATGCAGAGCTACAAGATGTTGCCGAGGAAGAATTAAAAGACTTTTTAAGAAAACCCGGTGCCTATCTTCTTGGAAAGTCAGAAACTGCCCAGCCTGAACAAATGGAATTGGAAGATTGGCTTTTGGTGATTCAAAATCAAGAGGCCGTTTTTCAGGGGCTGGTGTTCAAGGGCTTTCCCGCATCAAAAAAAGGTTACGGAGTCGAAATTTTTAAGAGTTATTTCAACGAAATTTACAATATTTATAATCAATTCAGACTGAGTCAAGAAAAGAAAATTCTCGAACAACAGTTTCTTCAAGCACAAAAATTAAAAAGTTTAGGAATCCAGGCCAGTGTGGTGGCGCATGATTTTAACAACCTCCTCGCGGCAATTTTAGGAAAGATCAGTATTCTTGGATTGAAACCTCTTGATCACTCTTCCTTAAAACAGGAACTCCACAATCTCGAAAAAATTGTCCTTCAAGGAAAGGATTTAACCACCCAACTCCTTAGCTTTGTAGGCATGGACAGCCTAGAAATGCATGAAGTTGATCTCCAGAAGTTTTTGCACGATTTGGAACCCCTGCTTCGCGCCTCAATTCCTAAAAACATCTATTTCAAAATCAAAAAAAGTGAACTGCCCGAAAACAGTTATGTTTGGGCTGATGTAGGTCGCCTCAGGCAGGCTCTTTATAATTTGGTCGTTAATGCAGCAGATGCCATTGGCAATGTGGCAGGGGAAATAAAGATAGTTGCCGAGAGCTTGGAATTATCAGATCAGAGTGACTGGAAGGGACTGCTCCATTCAAATGCAGAGGTTTATTATTCTTTGGCTGTGATTGATGATGGTCCTGGGATTCCCCCTGAAAAAATTGACAAAATTTTTGAGCCATTCTTTACCACCAAGGAAAAAGGTCATGGATTGGGGCTTTCGTCGGTTTTCAACATAATCAAAGAACACCGGGGTAACATCAGAGTTCAATCAACCCTTGGACAAGGAGCTCGGTTTGAAGTGATACTCCCCAAATACGAGACACCAAAGGACGGCTTGTCAGTCCAAATGGTTGAACCCCTCGATCGTTGCTTGGAATCCGATCAGAGCAAAAGCACTCTTTTGGTGGATGATGAACCGTGGCTTTTGGAGGTGAATAAAGAAACCTTTGAGTGCTTTGGTCACCGTGTTAAGACGGCCTTAAATGGCGAAGAAGCCTTGAAAATTTTTCAAAGTGAAAGTTTCGATCTTGTGGTTCTTGATTTAACAATGCCCGGGCTCTCGGGTCAAGAAACATGGCAGGCCATGAAAGAAATGAATCCGGAACAAAAAATCATCATTTTGACAGGCTACTCTGCCATGGCCATACCCAGTGAAATGCAACAGGATCCAAATACCTGCTTTCTTCAAAAACCCTTTGAATTTACGGCCCTGACAGAAAAGATTGAAAGTCTTTTCCGTCAGTGAACCGTTGGTGTTTCTTCACTGGCAAGATTCACAATCTGGATCAAGCAAGCTACAGACCTTGGTAACCTGGGTGGCTGAATCTATTTTCTCAAAGGGGTCGTGTGGATCGGGCTGGAAGGTTTGAAATTCCAATTCTTTTTGCGTCCCTGGTTCAACTTGTCCAAACTGACGTTTTTGGGTGAAGCCGTATTTGGTGTCAAGCGTGCTTTTTTCAATCTGAGAGGCCGCGAGGGTGCGCAAGTAGTAAGTGGTTTTGAGTCCTTTTTTCCACGCAGCCATGTAAATTTCTTCTAGCTTCTTTCCGGATGCTCCCTTCATGAACACGTTGTGGCTTTGACTTTGATCTACCCACTTGGCGCGGCGGGCTGTCATGTCGAGCATGTGAACCGGGTCAATTTCAAAGGCTTCTTTGTAAAGGTCTTTGATGTTTTGCGGTAGGTTCATGGGTTCCAGGTTTCCATCGTAAAACTTGAGCTGATCCAGAATCAAGGGCGTCCAGAGTTTCAGTTGCTTGAGGTCGTTGACCAAGTATTCGTTTACTACTGTGAACTCCCCACTCATATTGCTCTTCACGTAGATGTTTTTGTAAATCGGTTCAATGCTAGGATAACAGCCTGCAATGTTGGAGATGGTAGCGGTGGGGGCAATGGCTGTGCAGTTTGAATTGCGCATTCCGTATTTCCGAATACTTTCACGGACGAAGGTCCAGTCCAAAACGCCTCCACGTTTCACGTCCACGGGGATTCCTCGTTCCTTCTCCAGGAGTTCAAGGGTGTCTTGCGGCAAAAGACCACGGTCCCACTTGGAACCCTGATACGAAGAGTAGGCTCCTTTTTCTTTCGCTAAAAGACTTGAGGCAAGAATGGCGTGGTAGCTGATAAACTCCATCGTTTGATCGGTAAAATCCAAGGCATCTTCTGATTGAAAGGGGATGCGCAGCTTGAAGAGGGCATCTTGGAGACCCATGAGCCCCAAGCCCACGGCACGGTGCCGAAGATTAGCGGTTTTTGCCTCGATGGTGGGGTAGAAATTGATGTCGATCACGTTGTCGAGCATTCGCATGGCGACGTGCACCGTTTTTTGAAGTTGATCGTGGTCTAGGGCGCCGTCTTTGATGTGGGTTGCTAAATTAACGCTACCCAAGTTACAGACAGCTGTTTCTTCAGCGCTATTGTTCAACGTAATTTCAGTACAAAGGTTGGAGTTGTGAACCACACCAACGTGGTCTTGGGGAGAACGGATGTTGGAGGGGTCCTTGAAGGTGATCCAAGGATGGCCCGTCTCGAACAATCGGGTGAGCATTTTGCGCCAAAGCGCTAGGGCCTCAACTTCTCGGTAAAGTCGAATCTTGCCTTCCTTTGCTTGTTGCTCGTAAAAGGTGTAGCGCTCTTCAAAGGCCTTCCCATAAAGTTCGTGCAAATCAGGCACCTCATCAGGACTAAACAGGGTCCACTTTCCGTTTTCTTGTACGCGCTTCATGAAAAGGTCAGGAATCCAGTTCGCCGTGTTCATGTCGTGGGTTCGGCGGCGTTCATCTCCCGTGTTGCGTCGTAGGTCTAAGAAATCCTCAATATCCAGGTGCCAGGTTTCAAGGTAGGCACAGGTCGCTCCGCGCCGCTTGCCTGACCGGTTGATGGCCAAGGTGGCATCGTTGGCGATCTTCAAAAAAGGAATGACTCCTTGGCTTTCCACGTTGGTGCTCTTGATTTTAGCCCCAGTGGCGCGGATGTTGGTCCAGTCGTTCCCGATTCCGCCACTCCACTTGGAAAGTTGGGCGTTATCACCAATCACCTTGAAGATGTGCGTCAAATCATCGTTTACGGTGCTTAGGTAACAGGAACTGAGCTGTGGGTGTTTGAGTCCTGAATGAAAGAGGGTTGGGGTACTACTCACAAAGAGAAGCTGACTGTAGAGCTGGTAAAACTCGTTTGCCCAGTGATTCTTATCATTTTCGAGAAGGGCTAGTCCCATGGCGGTGCGCATCCAGAAGGCTTGGGGAGTTTCGATCACCCGGTCGTTGAGACGCAAGAAATAGCGTTCATAGAGGGTCTCCATGCCAATGTACTCAAAGAGCAGATCACGTGAAAAATCCAGCTGCGATGCAAGCAATTCAAGATTGAATTCGAGCATTCGCGCATCTAATAGGCCATTTTCTACACCGAGTTTGATGTTTTCAATAAAACACCGACGCGCCTCGTCCCACTTCTCTGTCCCACGAAGGCTCTTTCCAATGACCTCGCGATAGATTTTTTGTAGGTAAAGTCGGGCTGAAACACGGCTATAACCCGGATCACGTTCAATAAAAGTGCTCGCGCTTAAAATGAGGGCATCCTGAATTTGGTCTGTTGTAACGCCATCAAAGATGTTTTTGAAGGTTTCTTTACAAAGGGTTTTGAGCGAAACATCTTCTTCAAGGGCTCCCGCTCGGATAAAAGAGTCACGAATTTTTTCATAGCTCAACGGTTCGATTGAACCATCTCTCTTGTTAACCTGGTAATTGGGCATTTCCAGCCCGAAGTAGTCCAAGGTCATTTTTTCTTCCTGTATTGTTGACATTTCCCCTCCTAGAATTATTTTAATATAACATACAGTCTTAAAAAATCAAGAGACTACGCTATATATAGCGTCAAGAAATCTAAAAATTTGTTTAAGACTCAGTAGATAGATTTTCAAAAACCAATTATACTAGGCAAGGGGCGACATGGCTGAAACATCATTTGATTTAGGAAAAAAAGTTTTTTTTCTTTATCCTCACAAAATTGTTGAGGAATACATTCACCTCTTTTTAATCAAAAACGAATTTGAAGTTTATTTGGTCAATGACCATCGGAATTTTGAACAAATTCTCCTAAAATATCCAAATTCCGTTATTTTTATCAACATCGATGAAGTTCTTTCGGAAGCAGAATGGATTCAATACGTTCAAAACCTTCTTCAAAAAATACCTAGTCTGGTCATTAGTATCTTCAGCATTTATCAGAATCCCGAACTAGAAAAAAAATTAGTGAATCTACTTGGGCGTCAGGCGGAGCTGATTTCGCTGCGGGCAGGAATGGAAAAAACACGACAACTCATCTTGGATCTCCTCGTGGCTCAAGAGGCTCGGGGGCGGCGGCGTTACCTGCGCTATCATCCACAGGCTGGTCAAGCAACTCTGAATCTAAAGTATCTCGGACAAGTGATCACTGGCACCATTTATGACATTTCGAGCGTGGGGATCAGCATGGCCTTCGACGAAAACTTCCTTGATTTGGCTGAAAATACCCGACTACAAGACGTTCAAATTGTGTTCAAAGGAATCAGAATTAAGGTTGATATGGTGGTCACAATCAAGCGCGCTCAGCCCGGGAAAAAAACCACCTACGTGATGCTGTTTGACCAGAACACCCTTCCTACTGATAAAGAGAAAATTCACACCTGCATTCTGAGGGGGCTACAATCTGATATCGAAAAATGGCTAGACGAAATGCCCAAAAAGTGAGAATATGAATTAGCTAATCTCACGCCTCTTTGGGCAAATCAAATAGGGAGGTAATCAAATGTCCCGGACAATCGGGGTCTTAAAAGAAACAGTGGAAGGAGAACAGCGCGTTGCCATGGTGCCCGCGTTGGTCGGATCACTCGCAAAGATGGGTTTTGAAGTTTTTGTCGAAAAGGGTTCTGGAACGGCAGCGGGCTATCCCGATGAAGAGTACACAGCCAAGGGGGCAAAGATTGTCTCCCGTAAAGAGGTGGCCGAAGCCAACCTCGTTTTAGCGGTACGACGCCCGCGAGATAAAATTGCCACCAAAAAAGACAGCATGCTAATCGGAATGTTTGATCCCTATGAGCCCTCTGATTTTTTTGCTCAGCAATTAAAAAATGGTGTAACGGTCTTTAGCATGGAGTTGATACCACGGACGACCCGCGCCCAAGCCATGGACGTGCTCTCCAGCCAAGCCAACCTGGCAGGTTACAAGGCTGTTTTGGTCGCCGCTGAAAAAAGTGTCAAAATGTTTCCGATGATGATGACTGCGGCAGGAACCATCACGGCCTCCAAGGTATTTGTGTTAGGGGCTGGGGTTGCTGGTCTTCAAGCCATCGCAACGGCTCGACGATTGGGAGCAGTGGTTTACGGTTACGATGTTCGTTCTGCCGTCAAGGAACAAGTGGAATCCCTGGGAGCTAAGTTTGTTGAACTCGACTTGGAATCCGCCGAAGGTCAGGGTGGTTATGCCAAGGCCATGGACGAGGCCTACTATCAGAAGCAACGCGAGCTTCTCGGTCAGGTGATGAAAGACATGGACGTGGTCATCAGCACCGCCGCCATTCCTGGAAAACGTTCGCCCCTCTTGATCACCAAGAAATCAGTTGAAGGCATGCAAGCGGGTAGCGTCATCGTGGACTTGGCAGCGGAACGCGGTGGCAACTGCGAACTTAGCAAGGCCAACGAAATTGTAACCCATCACGGCGTTACTATCATCGCCCCCACCAATCTGCCTTCAACCCTAGCCTACAACGCCAGCGCTCTTTATGCCAAGAACCTGGTTAACTTCATCACCAACATGATGAAGCAAGACAAACAAACCAAGCAATACAGCCTTGAGCTCAACACCCAGGATGAGATCATTGCGGCCACCATGATCATTCATCAAGGTTCTGCTGCCAATGATAAAATCCGAGACATTTTGAAACTTTAAGGAGAACGCCATGGATTACGACACTATTCAGTTGTTAAATCTTCTCATTGACGTGATGACCGTCTTTGTTTTAGCCATTTACCTTGGGGTCGAGGTGATCGGAAAGGTCCCCAGCCTTCTTCACACCCCCTTGATGAGCGGTTCCAATGCTATTTCAGGTATTACGATTGTTGGTGCCATCCTTGCCTTGCAACTTTCAGTGGGGCGGGAAAGCCATACATTGGGAATTTGGCTCATCCTCTTTGGAACCTTGGCTGTCACCTTTGCCATGATCAACGTGGCGGGTGGCTTTGTGGTCACGCACCGCATGCTCTTAAAATTCAAAACAAGGAAGTAATATGAACGAGATGACACTAATCGTTAAAACTCTTTACCTCTTGGGGGCTGTGTTTTTTATTTTGGGTCTCAAGGGTCTCTCTAGTCCCAAAACGGCGGTGCGGGGAAATCTTACCGGGGCCTTTGGTATGGTGTTGGCCATCGTGGGGGCCGTTTTACAAGGGCCACAGTTTTCCTTTATTTGGTTCCCTCTTGGGGGCTTGTTGGGGATCCTGATTGGGGTAATCCTAGCCCTGACCGTGGATTTCAAGGCCATGCCCCAGCTGGTGGGCTTATTCAACGGGTTTGGGGGTATCGCTTCTGTCCTTGTGGCGGCGAGCATGATCGTGTTAACCCAAATCACCGGGCAGCGGGAAACGCCTATTTCCGCCGTAGCAACCGCAGCCACGGGAATCGTGGGAGCAGTTACCTTTTGGGGGTCATTGGTTGCCTTTGCTAAGCTCCAAGGACTCATTTCGGAGCGCCCCCTCCGTTACGGGCTGGAGCAGGTTGTCAAGGTAATTGTGGGGCTTTCCGCCCTTGCCTTTGGGGTGATTTACATCGCCCCCGAGCTTATTGGGGGTTTTGATCGCAACTTGAGTTACTGGATCATGGTGGGAATTGCCTCAGTCTTGGGCTTACTTCTTACCCTTCCCATTGGTGGGGCAGACATGCCCATTGTGATTGCATTGTTAAATAGCTATTCGGGTATTGCTGCTGCAGCCAGTGGCTTCGTCCTGGATCCACCCAACTCCATCCTCATCATCGCGGGTGCCCTGGTCGGAGCCTCGGGTATCATCCTGACCCAACTGATGTGTAAGGCTATGAACCGATCCTTAGCTAACGTGTTGTTTGGGGGGGTGGGAGCCATCGTCGAATCAGCTAAGGGCGATGACATCTACGCGGGCAAGATCAAAAGCACCAGCGCCGAAGAAATTGCCGTCATCCTCAAAAATGCCCAACGTGTGGTTTTTGTTCCTGGTTACGGTATGGCCGTGGGGCGTGCAGCCACCCCGGTTCGTCAATTGTTTGAAGCCCTGGAAAAAGACGGAATTACCGTGGATTTTGGAATCCACCCGGTGGCGGGTAGGATGCCAGGTCACATGAACGTGCTCTTAGCGGAGGAAAACATCCCTTACGATAAGCTCAAGGAAATGGATGAAATCAACCCTAGCTTTCCCAACACCGATGTCACCATTGTTTTGGGAGCGAATGACGTGGTGAACCCGATTGCCCGAGAGAGCCAAGGAACGCCCATCAGCGGGATGCCCATTTTAGACGTCGATAAGTCTCGAACCGTCATCGTCGTGAAGCGCAGTTTGGCACCCGGTTTTGCGGGTATCCCCAATCCGTTGTTCGCCAACGACAACACTCTCATGTTCTTTGCTGATGCTAAAAAAGGCATGGAAGACGTCGTTAAGGCTTACAAAGAGGCTGATTGAGGGGCCAGTTACGTGTCACAGGAGGTCGTTACGTCAGGCGTTTGATCAAATGCCCGCCTGGCGTGATCCGACCTGCCATGGACCGCATGCGCGAAAGCGTCTTTGCCATTCTTGGCCAACTTGAGGGCAAGCGCTTTTTGGATCTTTTTTCGGGGTCGGGAATTTTGTCGTTGGAAGCCCTGAGTCGGGGGGCTTCGCGAGCGGACCTTGTCGAAAACGACCCTGCTAAAAAGAAGACCATCCTCGAAAATTTTTCGTGGGTAACCGATGCTTGGAGGCTTCACCTCATGAAGGTAGAAGACTTTCTTCAGCGAACGACTGATAGGTGGGACCTGATTTTCCTTGATCCTCCTTTTGCCTATCCTTCTAAAACAAAGCTCCTTGATCAAATTTACGAACGCCAACTCTTAGAACCCGATGGGCTCATTCTTCTTCACCATCCCACGGACGAAAACCTAGAAAGGGATCATCAAAAATTAAACCTTGTTGACCGGCGTCAATACGGGGGAAGCACGGTGTTATTTTTGAAAATAAGACCTCAAAGCGACGAATCTGGGGAGCGGTTGACTTAGTTCGAATAATCGTTTAGGGTAGGCTTATGCTGGATGAGCTGGTTTTGCCACAACAAATTTCCCAGTCAATCGAAAATCACGACTGGCTGAGTTTAGCTCATCTCAAAAAAGAGTGGCCTGATGCCGAAATTGCGGCCCCTTACTGCCTCAAAATTCTGGCCGAACTGACCAAGAAAGACAAAATCCTTTTTTTTCGTGCCTTACCTGAGGACCTCCAGGTCATGCTCGTTTCCTCCATGGAAGGGCAGGAGGCCGATGAGCTTTTGGTTCAACTTACCGATGCTGAAGCGAGCGAAATCCTTCAGGAGCTCAACGTTGATGATCGCACCTATCTCTTAGCAGAACTCCCGGGAAGACTCACCCATCGCCTCATGCGGCTCTTAACCCCTGAAGCTCAACGTCAAGCCTTGAACCTTTTGGGTTATCCCAAAGACAGCGTTGGGCGCTTGATGACCAGTGGTTACATCCGCATCAAGCCCCATTGGACGGTGGAACGAGCCCTCAATCACATCCGCGAGAAAGGCCAAGAGGTGGAGCACGTCACCATGGTCTATGTGACGGAGCTTGGGGGAAAAATAGTTGATGCCTTGAGTTTACGTGAGCTGGTACTTGCTCGCCCCGAATCCTTGGTCGAGGATTTGATGGACTACACCTTTGTTTCCCTCAGTCCCTACGATGACCGCGAAAAGGCCGTCCAACTCATGCAAACCTATGGCCGAAGTGCGCTACCCATTGTGGACAAAGAAGGCTACATCATTGGGCTTGTGACCTTTGATGATGTGTTTGAAGTGGCCCAGGAAGAGGTTACGGAGGACTTTCATAAACGGGGAGCGATCACTCCCTTGAAAACCTCGTATTTTTCAGCACGGGCCTTGGACCTCATCAAAAGCCGCCTGGGTTGGCTTTCAATTTTATTGGTGGTCAATCTACTTTCAAGTTCGGTAATTGGCGTCTTTGAAGAGCTATTGGCAGCAAACATTGTTTTGGCCTTTTTCATGCCTCTTTTGATCGATACAGCAGGCAACACCGGCTCCCAAGCCAGCAGCATGATGATTCGCGGAATTAGCACGGGAGAAGTTGACCTCAACGATTGGTGGAGGGCCCTGTTCCGAGAGGTGTTTATTGGACTTTTGATTGGAATCAGCGTGGGAGCCCTGGGCTTTGGCTTGGGCCTTGTGCGCGGGGGCTACTTGATTGGACTCGTCGTCTTTTTAACCCTGGTTACCATCCTCTTGCTTTCAAATGTGATTGGAATCCTGCTGCCCTTCATTTTTACGCGATTAAAACTTGACCCTGCGGTTGCCAGTGGACCCTTGATCACGAGCATCGCCGATGCCCTGGGACTCCTGATTTATTTTCAATACGCTACCCTGATTTTGGATCAGTCCCATGGCTGATGCCCTTGTTCTTGAGGCCGACCTGGAAGCCGCCATCCAAAACCACGAATGGGTCAAACTGGCTCAGTTAAAAAATTCTTGGCCGGAACCCCTGTTGGCAGCACCCTACTGCGTTGATATTTTGCAAGAACTCGATAAAAAAGACCGTATCTTGTTCTTTCGAGCCTTACCCGCCGAGCTACAGGTTGAACTGATTGCTAATCTAGAGGCCGAGGACGCCGATCAACTCTTGATTCAGCTCACCGATGGTGAGGCTCGCCAAATCATGGAGGAGTTGGAACCCGATGACCGCGCTACCTTGCTCGATGAGCTACCTGGTCCTCTTGCGCTACGCCTGCTCTCGCTTTTAGATCCCACCGAAGCCAAAGAAGCGCTCAACTACTGGGGCTACCCTGAAGACAGTGTGGGGCGAATGATGACCCCTCGCTTCATCAAGGTCAAGCCCCACTGGAGTTGTCGCCAAGCCCTGGAACACCTTCGAAAGCGGGGCCAAGACGTGGAATACCTCGAAACAGTTTTCGTGACGGAGGTTAACGGACGGCTCATCGACTCCATTACCCTGGAACAGTTGGTGTTAGCCCGTCCCGAAACGCTGGTTGAAGAGCTCATGGACCGCCACTACATCTACCTGCACACCCACGATGACCGGGAAAAGGCCGTGCAACTCCTTCAGACCTACGGTAAACTGGCCATCCCCGTGGTTGATAGCAAGGATTACCTGGTGGGGGTGGTAACCTTCGACGATGTGATGGAGGTTGCCTACCAAGAAGACACCGAGGACTTCCTCAAAACAGCAGCCATCAAACCCCTCAAACACGACTACTGGGGCTCGAGCCTTTTAACCCTTTTTCGAAGTCGGGTATGGTGGCTTTTGGGCTTGGTCTTGGTCAACTTGGTGTCCTCCTCCGTCATCGCTTATTTTGAAAAGCTTCTTTTAGCCAATGTGGTGCTTGCCTTTTTCCTCCCCCTTTTGGCAGATACCGCTGGGAATACTGGTTCCCAGTCAAGTACCTTGATCATGCGTGCCCTGAGCACCCAAGACGTATCGTTGGCTCATTGGTGGCGGGTTTTAACGAAAGAATTTGTTGTTGGGATTTCCATGGGCTTGGTGCTGGGGGTGATGGGACTTGGGTTAGGCCTTTTCCGTGGGGGATGGGAGGTAGGGTTGGTGGTTCTGGCCACCGTCATCACGATCTTGGTGGTGGCGAACCTGGTAGGGGCAGCTCTTCCCTTTGTTTTGACCCTCTTCAAACAAGATCCAGCCGTGGCCAGTGGACCTCTAGTCACAACCATCATGGACATTTTAGGGCTCGTCATTTACTTTGGCTGGGCGGCGATGATTTTAGGTTAAAATTATTCCAAAACCTTTGAAAAATTGTCAAAATGGTGTTAAAATTTAAGCATGGGCAAGAGACTCTTATTTTTTTTAAGTTTGAGTTTAGCCGTGTTGATCTCGTGTGAAAACCCCTTTGTACGGCCAGAGAGCGGATTAGAAACCCAAATTCAAATCGAACTTGACGGCATGCCGTCAGTGTACAACGGCGCTGGACGCCTGATTGCCTATCAAACAGCTTATGTCGTGGTGGAAATCTATGATGGGAATAACCCCACTCCCATGATCAAACGTACGCTCAACCTTGTGGAAGAAAATAACCGGCTTTTTGCACGCGGAACCATCCCCCCACTTCCACCAAAACCACAGTATCTTCTTGTTGCCAAGGCTTTCGAGAATAATGGCACGCTTTGGACGGAGGGGAGTACAAACTTTAAGTTAGCATCGGGTGGACGGCAAACCATAAGCTTAAAACTCAGCCCAACAAGCTCGGTGATAGTGAATTATCCCGGAGCGTTGAATACACTTCAAGCGATTGTCCTGCCTGCCCGGCGCACACAAATTTACAAACTCACCGTGCCCGCCCCGGCTTACTATACTGTTGATGCCTTTGATTTTTCTACTTGGAATAAACCTGTCCTTGAAGCGTCGTTCAATGGGACTAGCTACAAAGAATATACCGCGTTTGGAGCGGCTCATTCGATTGTAGGGGGGATGGCCTCCCCAGGTCAGGAACTCATCATCGCTCTTGGAAATCCCTCTTACTTTCCAGTTACCTACCATGTCATGGTGCGACAGGATGGCCCCTCACCTCCTGATGGCCAGGTGTTGACCCTAAATCTCAACTACACTGGCTCAGATCTTGTGGTTAATGATAAAGTTGCCGTCACTATTCAGTTTTATCCTGTTCCCCTTGTCCTCGGATGGTCGCAGACCGACCCTCCACCTCTATTTACCAAGGTGGTAGGGCAAACGGGCAGTGTAACGGTGACGGAACTTGCGAGTTTCGGTCGTCATCAGTGGGCTTTTCGTTTTGTTCATGACGTTAACGCTAGCGGTTGGTTATATGGAAACGCTTACTCCACGAATGATATTTTGACGTGGCACCGTAGCGACCGAGCTGATCCTTTTCACATGAACAGTTGGACATATGTCAATTCATTGGCTCCAGACTTACTTGGAACCTATCCCAACAAGGTTGATTTTGACCAACCCAACGCTGTGGTGGGGTTGGGGCAGACGGTCAGCGTGGCTTGGAAAGAAAACGCGACGAAGCCAGGAATTGCTCAGGACCTTTACGAACCCAACAACACATTCGCTACAGCCACCATTGTGACCTACTCGGGAGTTCCTAATCATGATGGCTACCTCATATCCAGCGCTAACTTTCACCTCAAAAGCGATGTAGACTGGTACCAATTCGCCCCTCTTCCGTACAACGACCAATATGAATTGAGATACTTCTTATCCTATCCGGATGGCGGCCCCGTACGCCTTGAGCTTTACAAAGCCCCCAATTTGACCACTCCGGTGAGTATTTTGGAGACCAGTCAGCCTTATGAAAATACCAATGATGTTGTTTTCACCGGTACTGCCGGTGAAACCTATTATCTCAAGGTTCTGCCCGCTTTTGATAACCTTGGCACCTACAAGGTTGAGCTTCGCTTAGCTGATGAAAATGAAGAAGCGGGTGAAGTTCCTTATTCAAGGAACATCGACCTTGAACACGGGTGGCAAACATTTAGGGTTTCTTTTTCTGCCGATGATTGGTTTTATTTTGTCAATCCCTATCCCGCTCCCATGGAATTCTTGGCAGAAACCGACTGGCCAAGCTCAATCTATAGCCGGGGAAATGCGTCCAACTTCCCGGTGAACGTGGACTGGCCATTTCTTTCGGCTCCCACCAACAAGGGAAACGGTCCTTTGCTGAACGGTCATCCGTCGATGTGGGGAAAATTGAACTCTAACAGCACTCAGAGCATAAAACTCGGTACCCCTGTTATTCCCGGGCGGCTAGTGAACCTGCGCGTGCGGGCTTGGAGAGATGTTGATGAGGATAACGAGAACGCGGGGACTGCTAAATGGTTTTTAACCAATGGCACGAATTTTTATCGGTCAATCCATGACCCAAGCGACATCGATTGGTATCACGTCATTTTAACTCTAAAACGAACCTATCGAATTAGGATGCAACCTAGTGCAATCAACCCCTCATCCTCCCTTCCCGTTAAGTTTGAAGTCACTGACACTGCTGGAAATCCCTTATTTCCTCCAGTGGTTGTCCTCCCGGATTCCTCGGGAATGGCGTTTTATGAGCACACCTCGAATGGCGCCTTTAAAATTCGAACCGAACCCGCTAATCCAAGCCAAACGGGGGTTTACACCATCAGAATCGACCATCGCCCTGATCCGAATGATCGAATTGCTCAGTGGCACTTTAACGGTAACCTGAGTCCCGATATTGGTCCTACCCTCAGTGGATCGGGTTATCAATTTGTGACTGGCTCACAGGGACTTGCGTCAACTGCCATCGCCTTTAATCCTGCGAGTGACGGGAAACTTGTTGCCGCTAGCACACCGTTACCATCAGCAATCAATACTCATCTTGTTTTTAACCTTTGGATCTTCATTGAGCCGCAATCGGGTACGAACTTTAGCCGAGGGTGGATTCTGGCTCAGGAAGATGCGTCTAACAACCTTCGGGTCGGGGTTGAAGTTTATCAAATTGATCCAATTAATGTAGTGGTTCGAATTCATTTAGGAGCCGAATATTATGAATTTTCGCAAAATACCAATACTTGGAAGCATCTCGCTTTTAGCCTTGATGGGTATGGTGCAGGAAGTAAGGTTAGTTTTTTTGAAGATCAGTATGGTTTAGGAAATGAACAATACTTAACGGGAGATACCCTCTCCTCTGCTCCGTATACCCTGCGCCTGGGAGGTCGCGCGGCACCGGGCACCACCTTGAATGGTGTACGAATCGATAATTTAAAAATTTATCATATGAATTCGAGTTGGCTCATAAACGATTATTTCGGTATCTTGGAGGAGCCACGCTAAGCCTCGCGCAGCTCCTCTATCAAGAAGGGTGGGGGAGCCGTCGGGAGTGTGCGCAACTCGTCAAATGCGGGCGTGCAACGGGAGAGGAGTGGTATCACCAGTGGTCAGGCGCCATTTACCAAATTGACGGGGTAGAATACACGGCGTCAAAAACGCTCTTGATTGCTTTAAACAAACCATTTGGCTACGAGTGTTCAGCCAAGCCCACCCATCATCCGTCAGTTCTTGAATTGTTTCCCGAGCCTTACTTACGCCGGGGGCTACAACCCATTGGTCGGCTTGATGTGGAGACGGAAGGGCTTTTGCTGTTCACCGATGACGGAAAACTAAATCACCGTTTGAGCCACCCCAAGCACCACCTTCCCAAAACCTACTTTTTGGAAACCAACCAAGCGTGGAGTGATGCTGAAATTATTAAACTTCAAGAAGGGGTAGAACTCCGTCAGGATGGGTGGGTGCGCGCCTTGTCAGTCGTGCGCCGGGGAGAGTTAGCGATCGAACTAGTCATTGAACAGGGGCTCTACCACCAAGTTCGGCGTATGGCTGCTGCCCTGGGCAAGACCTGCACGCGTCTAATCCGTTTAGGTTATGGGCCGTGGAACTTGGCTGCATTGTACCTCCAATCCGGAGAATGGACTCACCTAGAGTTGACGGATTAAGAAAGTGGGGCTACAATAATCTAAGACTAAAACATAGGAGGTACGCCTTGAAATTCAAGGGTATAATAATTGTCATGCTGGCCATGGCAAGCATGGTCTTTGCCGCCGGTAAGGTTGAAGAAAGGACAGTAAAGGCTCAAGCTGGTGCTGTTCCTGCTTCTGCTCAAATTGAAAAAGTGAATCCCCTGAACGTCGTTCCAGGCACCTTGATCAGCGTCGAGGGCTCGGGATTTGGGACCACCCCTCGTCCGATCAAAGTTGGCAACCAAACCATTGACACCTTCTTGGGTTGGGAAGATACGGCCATCTTTTTCCGAATTCCCGCTGCTGTTCAGGCGGGTGACCGTGTGGTGGTGGGTTCAGCATCAGCGCCTGAAGCCTTTATTCCGGCTCCGGAAGGAAGTATTCGTGTTCAATGGACCATTGACGTGAGCAAGGTTACCGATGCTGCCTTGTCTGCGGAACAAAAGGCAAAATTGACAGGTCCCCTCCGCTTTACCCCCCCGCTTTTTGTGAAAGGCGAGTGGATCAAGACCAATGCTTCGACTTATGGCAACCGCGAAGCTGCCTGGGACGGCGGAAGTCGCTACCGCATGGTCAATGCGAGTGCCAACTATTGGATTGCTGAGGCCGTTTTCACCCCACAAAATCTAGCTACCTTCCGCTTACCCAACGGTCGTCCACGCCCCATGAAGTTTGCATTTGAAGACGGTGATCTAGGGCGTAACTTGGTGGAATTTGAATCGGATTGGGCCTTTGCCTTGAAGAAACAATTCGCCAGCACAGATCTCTTTACGAGCATTCACTCTGATCCAGCCATTGAGCTCACCACTGAGTTCCAATGGTACAGCAAGGACGACAAGAAAATTTACGCTCCCTTCCCAACTCGGTAAGTTCAAGAGTAACTTCAAAAATCCCACCCGCTTCGGGTGGGATTTTTTTAGGTGGCCTTGATTTTGCTCATGATGGGTAGCCCAATTGAGAACTTTGTTCCCTCACCAACCTTAGACCAAAGTTCAATAAAACCCCCATAATACCTTACTAATCCAAAAACTGCGGCCAAACCTAAGCCACGGCCGGTAAACTTAGTCGAAAAGAATGGCTCGAAGATGCGTTTAAGAACTTCCGGTTCGATGCCCGGTCCATTATCCTCAACCGAAAAAATCACGTATTCTCCCGAAGCCGGATTATCAAAGTGGATAAATTTCTTGATTTCTTCGGATGTAAGCCATTTGGAGGTGCTTGATATTTTGATGAAACCATGCTTGGTTCCAATTGCCTCGTTGGCATTGAGGATGAGGTTCATCAGGATTTGTTCAAGGTGGGTGGGGTCAGCCTGGATGGCAGGGATGGGTTGAAGATCTTGAATGAGCTGAACCGATTGCTTGATGGTTGATTGCCAAAGTTGGATTTGATCGTGGATGAGATTATTGAGATGCACCGCTTTGAGCCGTGTCGGTGATTTACCAGCATAGGCCAGCATTTGTTTGGTCAAATTGGCCGCCCGTTCGACGGCGTGCGCAGCAATCCCCAGGTGTTTTTTTGCCTGAGAGGGGTCGTGTTCCATATCCAATTCGGCAATTTCAATGTTCCCCATCACTGCCGTCAAAATGTTGTTGAAATCATGAGCCACTCCGCTGGCCAGGACCCCCAAGCTCTCAAGTTTTTGTGCTTCAAAAAGCTTGCGTTCAGCGTTGCGTTCTCGTTCAGTGATGAGGCGCCGTTGAGTAATGTCCAAGCGTACTCCTGCCATTCGGGTGGGCTTACCTTGATGGTCTCGTTCCAGAATTTTCCCACGGTCTAAAAACCATCGGACATTTCCTTGAGAGTCGGTGAGAGGGTAAACAGCTTCAAAGTCAGGACTTAAACCTGCTAAATGTCTTTTTAAGTTCATGACGGCATCTTTATGGTGGGGAAAAGGGATTTTCTTGAGCCATCCAAAGATGCTCGATGGAGGAGAGGAGGGATTATCATCATCATAGAAGCCTTTGTCATCAGGCCAGGTCCACAAGAGGATGTCGGTACTTTCCATGGCAATACGGAGTTTAGATTCAGAATCACGCAAGCGCTGGCGGTCAATCCAGGCGCTGCGTCCAATCCAGGCAAACAGGCCCATGAAAAACATCAGGAGGAAACCCGAGAGTAAGGGAAAGACCTTGTTGATCCGCATTTGAAAGATCCAATCCCGAAGAAAGATATCCATTCCCAGAATCAAGGGCAGATTATCAATGGGGCGGTAAGGTATGAGGATGGAGACGTAACGAGTATCAGAGCTAGAAGTCACTGAAACTACTCCTTGACCACCAAATCGATAGGCTTCGGGATGATTCACAAGATCAAAATCAATAATTGTTCCCGGTGGGCGGTAGTCCTGGGACCATTCAGGCTCAGAATCAAAATAAACAATCACCTTGCCAAGATAGCGTCGCAAAATATAAATCCGTTGAACCTTAACCAGTTTAAATTGAATTTCTCGTAATAACTTTAGCAATTTTTGATAGGCTGGTTTTTGGAGATCTTCAGTTGTACCCGTCATTTGAACGATGTCCTGCTGGGAAAGAACCAAAGAAATCAGCTTTAATTGCTCTTTGACATCATTTTCGAGGCGGTTTTGAGCCACCATACCAATACCATGACTCAAACTTCCTGTTAAAAAGATGATGACGATGAAAGTTGGAATGGTGTATTTACCTGCCAAAATTCTCTCGGTCAATGGCGTTGTGACCGAGGTTTGCCAGCCTTTGATCAGATTCTTCCAAGAGAGTGTTAGGAAAATAAAGAGGATTATCGTGTCAAAAAATAAGGGAAGAAATGTATGAAATCCTGACTTGTATTCAAACATGCTGTTAAGGGAAAGGAGAAAAGAGGTCAGAAAAAAATAACGGTGACAGCACGGGGGGGATTGAGAGCATTCAAAATCCTTCGTGAGGAAACGGCTCTTAAGTAAACCTAAAATGAATACTAAGGGGCCAAAAAACGCTTCATCAAAAAGGCTCAAGAGTCCGAGAAAAGGCCATAGACTTAAAATTTTACGGAAGATGGGCTGGTCTCTTTCCCAGATGACCCAAGGAGAGAGAAAAAACAAACCCAAGGTTAGCCAAATCGCGTGAAAAAATGAACTAATTGGAATAATGTTCGACATCCAAAGATCAGCGATTAGGATGATTTGGATAGCAACAAAGAATATCCAGAAAAAAACTTCTCGAAAAGTCTTCTTACACGGTGTAAATACACGATTATTACTAAGATAAAGGAGGCTCCCAAAAATGCTAAAAAGGGAATTTAGAGTTCTTAAAAAATCAATTTGAAGATTTAAAAAATCCACATTTTATCTTAATTCCTAACGTGATTTTTCGCACGACGATAAAAAGAATTTTAAGAAAAAAACATCAAGGATCGATTTTGTTAGTTAGATTGAATGACTCAAATCTTCTTAGACAAATGACATTGATTTGTAAATGGGAGTTTAGTCCCAATTTCTGATTTGTAGTTAAAAAAACAGAAAAGAGAACTTGACATGTTGTTAGAATTTGATTAAAGTACAGAACACGTCTTGAGGAGTTTGAACGACCGAAGCCGCATTTTAAGGGGTTTCGGATAAAATATCCGAACATTTGGATAATCAACTCTTGACAAAAATTCAGTAGCGGCCTATAGTGCCGTTCGCTGTAAGTTCTTTGATAAAAAACAACGGGATGGGAGAGAAGAGAGGGAGAGCCGGATTAGGAAATGAAATGAAAAAAAGCCCGCTTTATGCGGGAACAAATCATGGAGAGTTTGATCCTGGCTCAGAACGAACGCTGGCGGCACGTCTTAAGCATGCAAGTCGGACGGGATGGGGGGCAACCCCCTGAGAGTGGCGAACGGGTGAGTAACACGTAGGTGATCTACCTCTAGGTTGGGGATAGCCTGTGGAAACATAGGGTAATACCGAATAAGGTTCAGGGACTTTGGTTCTAGAAAGAAAGGGGCTTTGGCCTCGCCTGGAGATGAGCCTGCGGCTGATTAGCTAGTTGGTGGGGTAAAGGCCTACCAAGGTAACGATCAGTAGCCGGCCTGAGAGGGTGTACGGCCACACTGGGACTGAGACACGGCCCAGACTCCTACGGGAGGCAGCAGCTAAGAATCTTCCGCAATGGGCGAAAGCCTGACGGAGCGATGCCGCGTGAACGATGAAGGTCGAGAGATTGTAAAGTTCTTTTCCTGATGAGGAATAAGCCTAGGAGGGAATGCCTGGGTGATGACGTTAGTCAGGGAATAAGCCCCGGCCAATTACGTGCCAGCAGCCGCGGTAATACGTAAGGGGCGAGCGTTGTTCGGAATTATTGGGCGTAAAGGGCGCGTAGGCGGTGATCCAAGTCTGGTGTTAAAGACCGGGGCTCAACTCCGGGGTGGCGCTGGAAACTGGGTGACTTGAGTTTGAGAGGGGAAGCTAGAATTCCTGGTGTAAGGGTAAAATCTGTTGAGATCAGGAAGAATACCCGTGGCGAAGGCGAGCTTCTGGTTCAAAACTGACGCTGAGGCGCGAAAGCATAGGGAGCAAACAGGATTAGATACCCTGGTAGTCTATGCTGTAAACGATGTGCACTGGGTGTCGGGCCGTTTTAGGCTCGGTGCCGAAGCTAACGTGTTAAGTGCACCGCCTGGGGAGTATGCCCGCAAGGGTGAAACTCAAAGGAATTGACGGGGGCCCGCACAAGCGGTGGAGCATGTGGTTTAATTCGATGCTACGCGAGGAACCTTACCTGGGTTTGACATGTACGGGAATGGGGTGGAGACATCTCAGCCCTTCGGGGCTCGTACACAGGTGCTGCATGGCTGTCGTCAGCTCGTGCCGTGAGGTGTTGGGTTAAGTCCCGCAACGAGCGCAACCCCTATGGCTAGTTACCATCATTTAGTTGGGGACTCTAGCTAGACTGCCGGTGATAAACCGGAGGAAGGTGGGGATGACGTCAAGTCATCATGGCCCTTACGTCCAGGGCTACACACGTGCTACAATGGTCGGTACAAAGCGTTGCGAGACCGCGAGGTGGAGCCAATCGCAAAAAGCCGATCTCAGTTCAGATTGGAGTCTGAAACCCGACTCCATGAAGGTGGAATCGCTAGTAATCGCGCATCAGCATGGCGCGGTGAATACGTTCCCGGGCCTTGTACACACCGCCCGTCACACCACCCGAGTTGAGGGTACCCAAAACCGTTAGCCTAACCAACTGGAGGGCGACGTCTAAGGTACGCTTGGTGAGGGGGGTGAAGTCGTAACAAGGTAGCCGTACCGGAAGGTGCGGCTGGATCACCTCCTTTCTCAGAGAAAGTTCTTAACCTTCTTCTCTCCCTCTTCAACTCTCCCATCCCACTTTTTTTA